>Ga0307511_10000374_pt1 | contig 47666 bp, 31 predicted proteins | sample 13_EM_MG_FD_200266 | JGI IMG/M metagenome (GOLD analysis project Ga0307511, IMG submission 200266) | Populus trichocarpa ectomycorrhiza microbial communities from riparian zone in the Pacific Northwest, United States - 13_EM | ecosystem: Host-associated > Plants > Roots > Unclassified | place... | reverse complement strand
CGGCCTCGCGCGGCCACCACTCGATCCATGATCCGAGCGTAACGCTCCCGAAAACGCTCGAAGCGCCCAGCCGATGGCTCGTGCACCACTGACTCGCCGGCTCGCTTTCCAAGCCACACCACCAGAATGGGTACCAGCGTACTGGCCAGCAGGTAGGAGGCAATCATCGAGAATCCCACCGCCAGTGCGAGCGGCAGGAACATAGCCTTTGCGGTGCCCGTCATGAACAAGGCCGGCACGAATACGGCGAGCACGCATAGCATCGCAATCAACAGCGGCACGGCAACCTCGCGCGCCGAGTCTACGACTGCGCGGGCGAGTGACCTGCCCGGCTCGTGCTTCGTCGCGATGTTCTCGACGACCACGGTTGACATGTCGACGAGCACACCAATGGCAAGCGCCATACCACCCAGTGTCATGATGTTCACGGTCTGACCGGTGATGGCCAGCGCCAGCATCGCCCCCATGAGCGCGATCGGAATATTGATCACCACGATCAGGGCGCTGCGCCACTCGCGCAGGAATAGCAGAACCATCAGACCGGTCAGCAATGCCCCCAGAGCCCCTTCCGTGAGGAGGCTGGTGATCGCGCTCGTGACATACCCCGACTGATCGAATTCGTAGCTGACCTTGATGTCCTCGGGCAGAACGTTCTGGAATTTCTGCAGATTGTTCTTGACCAGGCTCACGACTGTCAGGGTTGAGGCGTCCGCGCGCTTGGTAACCGGGATATAAACGGTACGACGTCCGTTCACGAGCGCGTAGCTGGTCACGATATCCGAGCCGTCCACGACTGTGGCGACGTCGCGCACGAATACGGCGGGATAAACACCGGTACGCACCGGCACCGCTTCCAGATCTTTGATGTTACCGACCACCGAATTCAGCGGCACCATCGGATACTTGTCGCCCAGCGCGACGTTGCCAGAGGGCGTAATCGTGTTGGCCGTGGTCAGGGCGATGACCAGTTCGTCCGGCGACATGTTGTATGCACGCAAGCGCTCGGGCTTCGCGTTGACCAATATCGTCCGCGCGCTGCCTCCGAACGGCGGCGGCGCCGACACGCCAGGCAGCGTCGCAAACAGCGGACGCACGAGGTTCAAGGCCGCATCCTGCATCTCGCCTACGGAGCGCGTGCTGCTCGTGAATACGAGGTTGCCCACCGGGACGCTTCCCGCATCGAAGCGCATGACAAAGGGCGGCACGGTTCCCGGCGGCATGAAGGCGCGAGCACGGTTGGCGTACGACACTGTTTCGGCCATGGCTTGCGCCATGTCGGTACCGGGATAGAACTGCAGCTTGATGAGCGCGTTTCCCTGGATCGACTTCGACTCGACGTGCTCGATGCCGGTGATGTACAGGAAGTGGTATTCGTAATAGTAGGTGAGGTAGCCCTCCATCTGCGCCGGATCCATGCCGCCGAAGGGCTGAGCCACGTAGATGGTCGGAGTCCCGAGACTGGGGAAGATGTCTCGCGCAGTCTGCTGTAACGCCAGCACGGCAGCACACAGCACGGCAATGACCGCCACGACGACGGTCATGGGGCGACGCAAAGCAGATTCTGCAAGGTTCACGGAACAAGCCTTCCTGTGCAACGACGCTGCACCGCTGCATTTTCGTCAGCAGATCCTGCCGCCGGCATACGGTCGTGATTCGTGGGTCAAGGGTATGACAGTGACGTCATATAGTCTACACACAATTGAAGCGCCGGCCCGATCATCCGTCGGTCATCGGAGACATTTCTCGAGGATGTTAGAGGCTGGAATGTTAGTAGTCTGCTTCGAGTGTCGCGCAGACGCAGCCGTGCCACATCGCAACGCTGAAGTCTGCCGCTCTTCGTTTAAGGCAGATTTATGAGGATGGGCGAGTCACGGCCACTCGCCGCTTCAGTTACGATTCGGTTGACGCGCAGTACGCTGCATACAGGCTATCGAGCACCGGCGTCATCACTTTGAGCAGCGCGTCGTCGTCCGGTTGCAGCAGGCGGGCGCCGCTCATCACCGCTGCAAATCCCGCACCTTCGGCGATCGGAATGCCGCCGACATCAAGATGATGAACGAGCGCTCCCAAGCGTGTGAGCCCAAGGTCCAGATCCAGTCCGAAGCTGGTGAGCAACACTTCGAAAGTAACCTTGGCCCCGACATGACTGAACTCCGCGCCATCGAAGTCAAACCCGAGAGCGCGTTTCGGACGGTCCTTCACACGCTTTAGCCACAGAAACTTCGCGTCGGGATCGATAAATCGTCGGATAAGCCAGGCGGAGGACACGCGATCGATCCATAAGTGTTCCCGTGTGGCCCAATTGCGTCCCCGGTAGTCTTTGATCTCTCGGCGCGGGATCTTCCGATGCGCGGCATGCGGCTCATCGGGTGCAAAGCGTGCATTGAGCGCAGCTTCCGCATCGGCGAGCGCCGCTTCCATTTGCCCACGCGCCTGGCCCGGAAAGAAATCCCGGGCCACGAGCGTTCCCACTTCGCGCCCCATCGCGGTAAGCCGCTGCCGCGCCTGGGTCTCTTTGTATTTCGGCAGTCCGCGTTTGAACGCATCGAGGCGGCGGATTGCCTCCTGGTATTCGGTCGTACGATCGAAGAGCGCGACCAGTTCCCCATTCTGCTCGGGGGACTCTGCTTCGAACGATACGATCTGAACGAAGCCGCTGCCTGCTTTGATTTCGCCGCCCTGCTCCTCGAAAACGCACCGCGAGGCGGCAGAGTTCGGCAGAACATAGACGCCATCCTTTAGCAAACCAGCGCCCGCAGTCTTCAAGGCCCGCCAGATCCGCATTCGTAGCGTCGGATTGCGCCCCGGCAGATTGGTAATGAGCAGCAGCCAAGCCACAGCTTTTGAGTTCATGTAGAGAATACTACCTGTTCGTTATACATTGTACGGACTGGCCCATCGCTATCTCCAGCGGCACGACTCCCCTGGGGACGGGCTTCGCGCAAAACGCCCGCGGTTCGATTGTATCGTCCGCCTGGGCACCGCGGCGTCCAGGGATCGAAGGGCCGCACAACTGTTCTTCATGCGTTTCTCCATGGCAACACGACGAAGCTGGCCGAGTGATTTCCGGGCCACGTTGGAATCTGGCGAACGTGAAGCGTTGGAACTGAAGTCGTTCAGCCGGATGCGCTCGCGCATTCGGGCGCCGGTAAACAATTTGTCTCGAGTGAGGATCTTTCGTGACCGGGAGCACCGTGACTGAGCCAGGCCGAATTGCACAGGTCACCCGCTATTTCCTGCGCTTGGGGCTCTTGGGGTTCCGAGGACCGGTCGCGCGCGTGGGCCAGATGGAGCGCGAGCTCGTCAGCGAGCGTGGCTGGCTCTCCAAAGAGCAGATGCGAGAAGCGATTGCGGTCTGCCAGTCGCTACCCGGACCACTCGCGATTCAGGTCGGAATCTTCGTGTCCTATTTGCGAGCTGGGTTCTGGGGCGCGTGGGCGGGCGGCTGGGCCTTCATCCTCCCTAACTTCGTCATCGTCGCCGCCCTCGGAGCGGCTTACGTCCATTTTGGAGAACTGCAGCTGGTGACCGGTATCTTCTATGGAGTCAGTCCCGCCGTCATCGCCTTGATCCTGCATTCCTGTTACCGGCTAGCCAAGCTCGGCATGGAAGATTGGTTGCAGTGGGTGCTCGCGGGCATCTGTTTCGTGGTGACACTCGTTCTACAGACCGAAGTGGCCTTCCTGTTCCTCGGGGCAGGCGTTGTCGGGATCGTGTACTACGGTACCCTCCGGAGTCGCTCCTCATCGGCGACGACCTTGTCCGCGGCAGTTTCCCTGATGCCCGTGACTCCGATCGTACCGGTCGCGAGTGCCTCCACGCTCGGCAAGCTGCTCCTGTTCTTCCTCAAGGCGGGGGCCCTCACCTTCGGTAGCGGACTGGTGATCGTTCCGTTCCTGCAACAAGGTGTTGTGCAGCAATACGGCTGGCTCGGAGAGCGGGAGTTTCTCGTTGCCGTGGCGATCGGCATGATCAGCCCAGGCCCGGTCGTAATCACCGCAACCTTCGTCGGTTACCTGGTCGCAGGTTTCTGGGGTTCGCTGGCGGCGGCCATCGGCACGATTCTCGGAGCGTGTGTGCTCCTAGGCAAGATCGCCATCGGCGACTGGTTCACTGCCGCAGTCGGACTGGCAGCGCTCGTCGTCCTATTTCGGTGGAAGGTCAGCAATCCACTGCTCATGGCTGTGACGGCAGTGGCTGGCCTCATCGTGTTTCCGATCCTGCATCCGGCTTGGGTCATGGTGAAGTAGAAATAACCTGGAGGCATCGACCATGAAACCACGACCTTGGATAATGCTCGGTACTCTGGCGACAACGATCGCGGCAGCGGTCACGGGCACGGACACTTTCGACTCCGCGCAACCTGGCTCGCCGCCGACAGGCTGGACGTGCGGTGTCACGGGCTCGGGGACTCCGAAATGGACCATCGAGGCGGATGCATCCGCCCCCACGTCGCCGAATGTGCTCAAGCAATCGGGGAGCGGTACCTTTCCGTGGTGCGTGAGGAACGGTGTGGCCATCACCGACGGCTTCGCGGAAGTGAGGTTCAAGCCAGTCGCCGGTCGCGAGGATCAGGCCGGCGGAATCGTCTGGCGTTGGAAAGATCGCGACAACTACTATATCGCCCGTGCCAATGCGCTCGAGGGCAACGTATCGCTGTACCACACCGAAGGCGGGCGTCGAATGACGATCAAGTACGTCGACGCCCCCGTTGCCGCCCAGCGATGGCATACGTTGCGGGTGGAGTTCGCGGCCCAACACATCAAAGTACTGTTAGATGGAAAGTCGTATATCGATATCGACGACGGTCACATCTCCGGGGCCGGCTCAGTCGGGGTGTGGACCAAGGCAGACAGCGTCACTGTGTTCGACGATTTTTCCTACGGCGGAACGTGAATCTCGCGACATGATGGGAGAGATGGATGCGCCGAGTATCTCAGTTGATCATTCGATGCGGTGCTGACGGCTCCGGAGCCTCGATCAGGGTAGTTGCGGCGGTAGTAATGCTCGCTCTGGGAATGGCGCCCAGTGAGCTCGTCCTTGCAATCGACCCCCACCCGCTATCGCTCGAGGCGAAGATCCCGTTGGGCCAGGTCAAGGGCCGCATCGATCATCTAGCGATAGATGCCGCCCGACAACGTTTGTATGTCGCGGAACTCGGCAACGACAGCGTAGGCGTCGTCGATCTTAAAGACGGCAAGACGGTACGCACGATCACAGGGCTGCGCGAGCCTCAGGGTATCGGCTACGTGCCCTCGAGCGACACCCTCTATGTGGCGAATGCGGGCGATGGTTCAGTACGCCTGTTCAATGGCGCAGAGTTAACTCCACGCGGACAGATCGCACTAGGCGACGACGCCGACAACATCCGCGTGGACGATGCGGCGCACCGGGTGTACGTCGGATATGGCAACGGATCGCTTGCCGTAATCGACACCGCCAGTCAAATGAAGTTAGCGGATATCAAGTTGAAGGCACACCCGGAGAGCTTCCAGCTCGAGCGCGGCGGCCAGCGCATTTTCGTTAACGTACCCGATACGCAACAGATCGCGGTCGTGGACCGCTCGTCGAACCGCCAGGTCGCGACTTGGTCAGCGAATGGCATGCGAGCGAACTATCCATTGGCACTCGACGAGTCGAGCGGTCAGGTGCTCGTGGTATTCCGCCATCCGGCGAAGGTCAGTTCGTTCAGCATTAGCGACGGTCGCTTCCTGAGCGCATCGCCGACATGCGGCGATTCTGACGACGTGTTCGTCGACTCCAAGCGCCGGCGCGTCTATGTCACCTGCGGCGAGGGATTCATAGACGTGCTGGAGCCGCGCGCGGAAGGGTACGCAACGGTTGAGCGCTTCCCAACATTATCGGGCGCGCGTACCGGGCTCTTCGTACCAGCTATCGATCGATTGTTTCTGGCCGTGCGCGCCACCTCATCGGAGCCGGCCGCCATCTGGGTCTACCGGCCAGCGCCCTGATCCGCACAGGAGTGCACGAACGAACATTCGCGAGCGTGCACACCCGCGGCGGCTGAGAGACACAGCGCGTGCGTGATCGTCAGATTCTCTACGCTGGCGCATTCGTTCGCTCGCTCGCGACGAGTCTCATCGGTGTGCTCCTCGGGATCTATCTCGCCAAGCTGCACTTTGCTCCGGCCGAGGTTGGCCTGGTTGTCGGGGTCGGGCTTACAGGAGCCGCATTGGCGGCGTTGGTCGTCACGCTCGCTGGTGATCGTTTGGGTCGCCGCAGGACACTCGTTGCCCTCGCCATTCTGGGAGCGCTTGGAGCGGTCGTCGCGGCGTTTTCCTCGCGTGTCGTTGTCGTTGCGGGCGCAGCATTCCTGGGGATGTTGAACGGCATGGGGCGCGATCGCAGCGCCTCCTCGGTCCTGGACCAGGCAATGCTGCCGGGAACCGCCGCAGATCAGGACCGCACACTCAACTTTGCCCGGTACAACGTTGCGCAAGATTTCGGACATGCCCTTGGCGCACTCTTTGCTGGCATTCCCGTCATTTTGCGCCACTGGCTCCAGGTTGAGGAGCTCGCGTCGTTCCGCTTCGTGATTGTTGGATACGCGGTGCTGTTGTTATTGACGGCCACCATCTACTCTCGACTTTCGTCCGCGGTTGAGACACCGGCGCACGTTCGGGCGCAGCCTCGTTCGGATACCAGCCGGCGCAGCCTGTGGACAATCTCAGCGCTGTTTGGGCTCGACAGCGTTGCCGGTGGGTTTCTCACCTCATCTCTCCTTTCGTTCTATTTCTCCCAGCGATTCGGCGCAGCAGAGGGCACCGTGGGCCTGCTCTTTTTCGGCGCCCGAGTCGCCAATGCAATATCGCACCTCGCAGCTGCCTGGCTGGCCAAGCGCATCGGCCTCGTCAAGACGATGGTTTTTACGCACATCCCCTCGAGCATCCTGCTTGTTACGGTGGCCTTCGCGCCAAACTTCCCAGTAGCTGCAGTGTTGTTCCTGCTTCGAGAGGGCCTCGTAGAGATGGACGTGCCGACGCGGCAATCCTACGTGATGGCCATGGTGCGCGAGCACGAGCGGACGTTCGCTTCCGGACTCACGAACCTAGTCCGACTTGGCGGCTGGGCTCTCGCTCCTTCGCTCGCCGGTTTGCTCATGCAGGGAGCATCGCTTGCCTCGCCATTTTTCGTTGGCGCTGGCATGAAGATCTCCTACGATCTGCTTCTCTACCGTGCCTTCAGGCGCGTCACGCCGCCCGAGGAGGCATGAATCGCGTCCTCGCGCAGCTCAGCCATGCCGATGTTGGTGATGAATGTCGGGGAAGTGGGGATGATGGTGCCGGAGAGGCTCGTGCTGATGCTCGTGCGCATGAGGCTCGATTCCGTCCCAGTCCCCTGCATGCTCATGTTGATGGTGATCATCGTGCTCATGCGGGTGCGAATGAGTCAGCGCCTCGTGAACGTGCCAATGTTCGTGGTCCTCGGTGACGTGCAACCACACCCCAATGCCCATCAGGGCAGCAGCAAGCCAGAAAATCGCCGTGATGGGTTGCCCATACAATACAACCGCGATAGCCGTACCGATGAACGGTGCTGTGGAGAAATAGGCTCCCGTACGGGCCGTGCCGAGGTGGCGCAAGGCCACGATGAACAGGACGAGACTGACCCCATATCCGGCAAAGCCGAGTACAAGCGTACCGAGCAGATATGAGAGCGTCGGGAACTTCGCGCCGAGCCCAACAGCCAGCGCCGTGTTCGTAGCTCCCGCGACCAGGCCCTTGATGCCCGCGATGATGCGCGAGTCTGCCGCCGAGATCTTCCGCGTTAAATTGTTATCCAGCCCCCAGCATAGACAGGCGGCGGCGACTGACAGCAAGCCAAGAGATTGGCTGTGCGAGAGAACTTGGCCCGGCCACGCCAACAGCAAACCGCCGAGGAAGATCGCAATGAAACCCAAGACGACACGTCGGCTGGTTGCCTCCCGAAAAACGACCCACGCCAACACAGCGGTGAACACGGCTTCCAAGTTCAACAGCAGCGAAGCCGTGGCCGCGTCCGCCTGCGTCAAGCCGACCATGAGAAGTACGGGCGCGACAATTCCACCGGCCACCGTGGCGGCCGCGAGCCAGGGCCAATCCGAGCGCGCAAGCCCGGCTGATGACCCGCCACGATCCTGAAAGAGCCTCAGCAGCGTCACACCTATCCCGCTGCCCAGATACAGCAGACCGGCGACGAGCAGAGGACTCGCGCCCTCGAGGAACTGCTTGGCAATCGGCGTCGTCGCACCGAAGAGCACCGCTGATGCGAGTGCCGCTGCCAATCCCGGCGATCCGATTTTGGTTGCCATCCTGTTATTCTAACTCATGGGCGGGCAGCAGCTTGGAACACGACTTCAGGAGATACCCATGATAGTGGAGCTGATGATCAAGCAACGACGCAAGAGTCTCGGCGGCTTTGAAGTGGGGCGCGTGCTGCCGTCCGCACAGCGTCGGATGGTTGGGCCGTTCATCTTTTTCGATCACATGGGCCCGGTCGACTTTCCTCGAGGCATTGCTCGCGATGTCGACGTCCGTCCGCATCCGCACATCGGACTTTCGACAATCACCTATCTGTTCGCCGGTGAGATCATGCACCGCGACAGCCTGGCCTCGGAGCAGCCGATCCGGCCTGGCGAGGTCAATTGGATGACTGCCGGACGTGGGATCACGCACTCCGAGCGCTTTGAGCGTGCCCGGGCCGAAGGCGGCAGAATGGACGGTATTCAAACATGGGTGGCTTTGCCGAAGGAAGCCGAAGAAACCGATCCGATGTTTTCGCACCATGGGCCCGAAGACCTGGTGACGTATGAAGGCGGAGGTCTGCGGGCGACCTTGATTGCGGGCGAGGCTTTCGGCGCTCGGGCAAAAGTTGAGACCTTCTCACCCATGTTCTACGTGCACTGGGAAATCGCCGCAGGAGCTCAAGCCCAACTTCCCGCCCAGTACCCGGAGCGCGCCGCCTATATCGCAAGAGGATCCGTTGAAGTCGACAACCAGCGATACGAGGCCGGGCAGATGCTGGTGTTCGCTCCCCACAAGCCCGTGTTATTTACCGCCATTGAGCCGTCCACCGTGATGCTGCTGGGTGGCGAGTCCGTAGGCGAGCGGTTCCTCGAATGGAATTTCGTTTCGTCATCCCGGGAACGGATCAATCAAGCCAAGGCCGACTGGCGTGCCGGAAGAATGAAGCTTCCCGATCTGGACAACGGCGAATTCATCCCGCTGCCGCCCGATCCGCCGCCGACAGCGAATCCGATGTCCTGATACCCCTCCTGGCCAGCGACCGCCAGCCGGCACAGCCGCGCTTTGGTCAGGCCAATTAGGCTTGACCTGCTTCTGAGCTGCGCGATTCCGGACGCGACTTTTGGCCAGGCCACTTCGTCCTGGGTCCATTACGACAGCAGGGGTAAGCTGCAATACACGACCGATGCCAACGGCAACCGTATCATCGACTACTCCTCGGCGGGCTACGAGGCTGGCGGTGTAAAGCTGCCGAAAGTCGCCGCCAAAGCGACGGTCAGCCCGAGCGGTGGGGACGACACGGCAGCCATTCAGTCCGCGATCGACACCGTGTCCTCGCTTCCTGCGAACAAGAAGGGCTTCCGGGGAGCCGTGCTGCTTGCGCCCGGTTCCTTCAATGTCTCGGCCACTTTGAGCATCAAGGCAAGCGGCGTCGTGCTCGCCGGAAGCGGGTCAGACAGCAACGGTTCCGTCATAACCATGACAGGCAGCGCCTTCACGCTGTTGAACGTCAGCGGCTCGGGTTCCTACACACGCGGTGCGGCGGTGTCGATTACGGACAGTTATGTGCCGGTTGGCAGCCGCAGTTTCCATGTCAGTGACGCTTCCGGGTTGAAAGCCGGCGACACCGTGCTCATCAGCCGCCCGGTGACCGCGCCCTGGGTCGCTTTCATGAATATGGACAAGCTGGTCCGCAACGGCGCACCGCAGACCTGGATCGCTCCCGGCAGCGAAGTTCTCACCGACCGCACGATCACCCATATCTGGGGCACCCGGATCACGATCGACGCCCCGCTCACCGACTCGTTTGATTCGCTTTACCTGAATCCGCCCGGCGGCTCGATCGGCACCTACACATTCCCCGGCCGGATCACGCAGGTCGGTGTCGAGCACTTGAGCATTGTCGCACCGGCCCAGGAAGTCAGCGGCACGCAGTACCAGGCAATCAGCCTGGACAACGTTCAAAACGCCTGGCTGCGCGGTTTGAGTATTCACGATACCCAGAACACCATCGTCCTGGGCAGCCGCTCGAAGCAGATCACGCTCGATTCGGTCAACGTCATTCACTCGTACGCTCAAAGCAACAGCGCCGCGCCATTCGATTTCTCATTATCCGGAACCCAGGTGTTGGTCAACAGGTGTTCCGTGACCGGACAGGGCAACACCTGGCCGTATGCGCCACAGTCCAGACTCGCCGGCCCCATAGTCGTTCTCAACAGCACGGCGGATGATCGGGGATTCGATCCCCATCAGCGCTGGGCGACCGGCCTGCTGTGCGACCTGTGCAACTTTCCGAACTCGCACACGGCCGACAAGGCCGGCGTGGCGTATTCCAACCGCGGTTTCTTCGGCTCCGGCCATGGCTGGGATGCAGGCTGGTCGGTCGCCTGGAATGCGACCAGCACCTACTTCCTCATTCAGGCGCCTCCAGGCACCGCGAATTGGTGCATCGGCTGCATCGGCAGCGTCCTCTCGGAAGCGGCGCCCGGAGGCGACGGAACAATCGTTCCGAACGGCATTTACGACTCCCTCGGAACGGCCGTGACCCCCGGAAGCCTGTATCTCGCGCAATTGAAAGAGCGGCTCGGAAGACAGGCGCTGCATAACATCGGTTATGCCGATGTCAACGGCACTGCCTTTAGCGGCTGTGGCCGGTCAGAGTCGGACACCGCTCCCAATCGCGAGCACGGGGACGAGTGTGACAATGACTGACGCGGGTTAGCCGCCGCGTTTTTGCCCCTTATTGGTTGCTGCATCGCGCCATGCGCGAGTTGCACCGCAGCAGCGGTCGCGCGCGTGGACGCGCATTTGCGCCAAAGTGAAGAATCGAGGACTCTCCCCAAATACGCGACATAAGCGTGGGGGGAGTTCTCGTGCACAGATTAGCAGCGCTGCGCAGGCTATGGCTCCCCCTGATAGTGTGTAATGTGTTGGGGGTGACGATAGTCTTCGCCGAGACACCGGCCGATGCGATCACCGACCGGAACAATTTGCCCACGGTCGAAGTGACCGGTACGCGGCTCAAGCGCACCGATACACAGATATCCTCGCCCGTCGAGGTGATTACGCATCGAGACATCGAGAGCAGTGGCAAGCGCACGCTCTCCGATGTCATCAGGGGCCTGAGCGCGGACAATAACGGCTCCATTTCGCTGGGCAACATCAGCGGATTCGCGCAGGGCGCGAGCGGAGTGGCGTTGCGTGGACTGGCTGTCAACGCGACGCTGGTCCTGATCAATGGCCGCCGCATGACGAGCTATGGATTGGCGGATGATGGCCAGCGCACCTTCGTCAATCTAAGCGCCATTCCACTGGACATCGTCGATCGCATCGAAGTACTGAAGGACGGCGCCTCTGCAATCTATGGCTCCGACGCGATTGCCGGCGTGGTCAACATCATCCTGCGTGATCAGTTCAAAGGTCTCTCAACCCAACTGAGCTATGCCGTCACCGGAAATGGCGATGGCTCGATGCCCCACGTCGGTGTGACCGGCGGCCGCGGCGATCTCGCCTCCGATGGCTACAATGTTTTCGTCAATGTCGAGGCCTCGCGACAGGATGAGATCCACAGCCGTGACCGGGGCGACCGTCAATGGATAGGCAACGGCGACCTCAGGCCTTACGGATACTCTCTCACTGCCGGCGGAAGCGGTCCCAACATTGGAGGATGGTTCGACAACGCCACCGGGTTCACGCTCCCAAACCGCTACGGATCGGTCAGCGATGCGTCGCTCGCAACGCCTGTGTGGACACAACTGCCCGGATGTCAGTCGACAATCAGTCTGCCAGTGGGGCTCGGGGGGTGTCCGTATGACCGCGTCAAGGAAACGGGCGCGATCCTGCCGAGCGAAAACAAGCTCAATGTATATTTGCGCGGCTCCGTGCGCCTGAGCACGCAATTAAACCCCTACTTCGAGTTTGGCCGGTTCCGATCTGACACCAAATCGCCCTGGGTGCTCGGCATCACCAACGCCAACGAATCCTGGGTCAATCCCTCGATTGATGCAGTGGTGAACAATGCCCTTCTAGCGCTGCCTGCGGGGCACCCGGACAACCCGCTGGGTGTGAACGCGACATTGAGTTACCTGCTGGCCGAAGCCGGCACGCGCACTTTCGAGGACGACAGCGTCGTCTATCGCGCGCTCCTCGGGAGCAAGGGACAGCTGCTGGCCGGATGGGATTACGATGCCGGAATACTCTACGCCCACGACAAGACGGAACGGACCGTCACGGGGTTCATCCGCAACAGCGTCCTCCAGGCGGGACTGAATGGCACCGGCCCCTATGGTTACTACCGACTTGGGGTCAATGCCGGACTGAACTCGGCTGCCTATATGCAAGCTCTTTCACCGACGCTCTCGGCTGATAACACGTCCAGCCTGCTGTTGATTGACTTCAAGGCGTCACGTGAATGGATGAGTTTACCCGGAGGACCGCTCGGCGTGTCGGTCGGAGCGGAGTATCGGCGGGAAACCCTGGACGCTCCTCCCATTCCGTATACTGACACGGGCGACATCATCGGATGGAGTTACTACGTCTACGGCGGCCAGCAGAACGTCTTCTCCGCGTTCGTGGAAGGCGTGGCGCCGCTCTTGAGGTCACTCACTGTCGATGCCGCGTTCAGGGTCGACAAAGTCAGGGACACCGGCAGTGTCGTCACGCCGAAAGTGGGATTGAAGTGGATGCCGTGGCGGCAGCTAGCGATCCGCGGGACGTACTCTGAAGGCTACCGCGCCCCGAGCCTCGCTGAGAAAGGCCCGCATAACCAGTTTGCCGGTACGCTGGACTTGACTGGGAACGGGTTTCTCAGCGTCTTCCGAAACTTGGCCAACCCCGACCTGAAACCCGAAAGATCGAAAGCGTTCAGCGCAGGTCCGGTGCTCGAACCCTCGCCCTCCGCGAGCCTCGCCCTCAACTTCTGGTGGCTGGAACGCACCGACGAGATCAACGGGCAGGATCCATTCGCGATCGTCGCTGGCGCTTCGGGGTGGCCGCATGCCGTCGTTCTCACGGATCCGATGGGAAACGTTCTGCTGGTCAGCTCGCCCTTCGAGAACAACTCACGCTCGCGTTTGTGGGGAAGCGACTTCGCTGCCCAACAGCGCTTGCAGTTGGGCAGCGCCGGGACGTTGAGCGCGAAACTCAGCTGGACCTACCTCGCCTCTTTCCGCAAGTACTTCACGGGTGGAACCACTTATGAGTACGCCGGCACCCACGGACCGATGGTTGTCAGCGGCAATACCGGGTCGCCGAAGAACAAGGGCAACCTATCTTTCACGTGGGAGCGCGGTCGGGCCGCGTTGTCGACGTACCTGAATTACGTGGATAGCTTCCTCAACGTGGACCACAAAGGAGCGACGTGCGCCAGCAGCCTTGCCAACGGGAGCGCGGCACCCCCCGGATGCCGGGTCGCCTCGTTCACGACCGTGGACTTGCGTGGCAGCTATCGGCCGAGCAGACAGGCCGCTCTGTATGTATCGGTCACCAACCTGTTCGATCGCATCGCACCGCTTGACCCCAGCGCCTATATCAACATGAACTTCGATCCAGCGATGCACCTGGACGGTGCTATCGGACGCACGTTCAATGTCGGGGTTTCCTATGACTTCTAGCACCGCAGTCCGGCGGCAGATCCGCAGGGAACCGCCATGAGGCGAGGAGGTTCCGCTGCGGCCGGCTCGCCGGCCTCCGCGCGAATCCCGGCCCTGCTGAGCCTACTTTTGGCTGCGATGCCCCGCGGAACGATCGCAACCGAGGTGTTCCAACGATACAACGTCAGCGACGGCCTGGCGAACAACCTGGTCTTCGACGTGGCGGAAGACAAACATGGCTTCGTTTGGATGACGACGCGCAACGGCATTTCCAAATTCGATGGCTCCGAGTTCACCACTTATCGGCCCGTTCCCGAGCACACCCAGGCGCAGGTGGCCCAGTTTTATCAGACCATCTCCGAGGGCGCGGATGGGAGCTTGTGGTTCTGCTCGTGGGGCAACGGCCTGCTCAGGCTCGATCTCGATACGGAGCATTTCACTTTCTACCGCCACGATCCCAACGATCCACACAGTATCGCCAGCAACGACGTCTGGTTTGCATTCGAGGACCGCGAAGGCATGATCTGGGTGTCGAGCCTGGGCGGCCTGAGCCGTCTGGATCCCCGAACCGGCCAGGCGCACATCTACCGACACGACTCGTCCAATCCCAACAGCCTGAGTCACAGCTTGCCGACCAAAGTGGTCCAGGATGAGACAGGGGCGCTGTGGATCGGCACTTACGGTGGCGGCCTCGACCGTCTCGACCTGAAGACCCAGACGTTTACGCACTACCGGCACACGAACGGCGTAGCCAACTCGCTGAGCAACGACCTCGTCGAAGGACTGTTTCTCGACCGCGACGGCACGCTCTGGATTTCAACCGACGGCGGTCTGGATCACTTCGATCCCCGCAGCGGCCGTTTCAAGAATTACAGACATGACCCCAATGACCCGCAGAGTCTCAGCAATGACGAGGTATTGGAAGCGCGGCGCGACACTCGAGGCCGGCTGTGGACTGTCAACTGGGGCGGCGGTATCAACCGCCTGGACGAGGCGACGGGCAGCTTCACTCACTACCGCTACGAGCCGGGCAACCCGCTGGGTCCAAGCACCAACCTGGCGGAGTATTTCCGGGAATCGCGCGATGGCGCGATCTGGTTCGCCAGCTTCAACGGGTTGAACCGCTACGACGAGCACGGTGGACGCTTCCAGCTGCTGCTGCGTCAGCCGGGAATGCCCGGTGTGCGCGGCACGATGGCTGTCTCGGGCGCGCAGCAGGATCGTCAAGGGCGCATCTGGGTTACCAGCGATGACACCGGCTTGCTTCGCTACGATCCCGCGCGGAAGGAATACCGCAGTTATGCGTTGGAACCCGGCAATCCGCGCAGCCTTTCGAGCGACAGCGCCACCGCAATCGCGATGGACGCCCTAGGCACCCTCTGGATTGGAACGCGTGGCGGCTTCAACCACTATGACCCGGCAACCGATGGCTTTCAACGATTTACGGTGGCTCAATACGGCACTCGTGGCATGGCTTCGGACAACATCTCGGACATCACCACCGATCCGCAGGGCGTACTGTGGCTCACGATGTACGGAGTCGGGCTACAGCGCTTCGACCCGAGAACCGGAACCTTCACGCTCTTTCAACACGCGCCGGATGACCCGACCAGCCTCGGTAACGACCAGACCAATGCCGTGCGGGTGGCTACCGACGGCGCGGTCTGGGTGGGGTGCGATTCCGGGTTGAGCCGCCTTGATCCCGTGAGCGGCAAATTCACCAATTTCGCCGTTGGACAGGCCGGCTTGAGCAGCATCATCGTCAATGCGATCGTGCAGGGTCGCGACGGCGCCATGCTGTTCGGAACCGATGTCGGCGTCGATGTCTACGATCCTGACAGCCACCGATTCACCGCCTATACGGTGCGGGAGGGTATGCCGAGCAACTACGTAATGGCCGTGGAGGCCGATCGGGAAGGCAACATCTGGGCCGGTACGGACAAGGGGTTGGTGCGCATCGACATCGGCACCGGCAAGATTCGCGTGTATGGAGTCGATGATGGCCTGCCCAGCGACCAGTTCTGGAACCATGCCGCGTCGCGCGGCGCAGACGGTACCCTGTATTTCGGCAGCATGAACGGTCTCGCCGCCTTTGCGCCGGCACAACTCAAGGACAATCCAACACCGCCGCCGGTCTACATTACCGAGCTATCGCTATTCAACCACAAGGTGATCGCCGGGCCCGGCTCCCCGCTCCAAGCGGTGATCCACATCACCCGGCAGATTACCCTCAATTACCGCCAGTCAAGTCTGGGATTCAAGTTCGCTGCGCTCAATTACCGCTGGTCCAAAAAGAACCGGTACGCCTACAAGCTGGACGGCTTCGATGACGACTGGACCCAGGTGGACAGCTCCAGGCGGCAGGCGGTCTACACCAATCTGCCGCCCGGGCACTACGTCTTTCGGGTCCGGGCTTCCAACAACGATGGCGTCTGGAACAATCAAGGCGCCTCGCTCGCCATTACCGTCAATCCGCCGTGGTGGCAGACGTGGTCGTTCCGTACCGCGCTGCTGGTCGCGCTGCTCGCAGTCAGCTACACAGGGTATCGCCTGCGGGTGAGGCAGCTCGAGAGCCGCGCGCGCGTCCTGCAGCGAATCGTGAATGAGCGTACACACGATCTCGTCGTGGCCAAGGAGGCGGCCGAGGTCGCCAACCAGGCCAAGAGTGCCTTTCTCGCCAGCATGAGCCACGAACTGCGCACCCCGCTCAACGGCATTCTGGGGTTCGCGCAGATTCTGCGGCACAACAACCTGGACGCGCGGCAACTGGCAGGCCTGAATGTCATACAGCAAAGTGGTGAGCATCTGTTGACACTCATCAACGACATTCTGGATTCGGCCAAGATCGAAGCAGGCAAGCAGGAGCTCAGCCCCGTCGCGATAACACTCAAGCAATTCCTGCGAGGAATCATCGAGGTCATCGGCGTCAAGACGGAGGCGAAGCCGCTCAGACTGCTCTGCGATCTTGCCCCGGATTTGCCGGATGTCATTCGCGCGGACGAGCAGCGCTTACGCCAGGTATTGCTGAACCTGCTGGCCAACGCGGTGAAGTTCACTGAGCAAGGCGAGGTGGCCCTGCAGGTGAAGTTCCTGCCGCCTGCGCGTTTGTCCTTCGAGATACGCGACACCGGCATCGGGATCGCCGAGAAGGATCAGCAGACAGTTTTCCAACCTTTCTCGCAGGTGGGCAGCACGCGGCAGCGTCTCGGCGGTACCGGCCTGGGACTGGCGATCAGCCGTCAATTCGTGCGTTTGATGGGAGGCGATATCGAGCTCGAAAGTCGCGTGGGCCAGGGCAGCGTTTTCCGGTTCGCGATCGACGTCAAGGTCGTGAACGTGCCAGCGGCCGCCGCCTGCGTGGACCGGATCAAAGGTTATATCGGCAATCGCAGGAAAGTGCTGGTAGTGGACGATATAGAGGAAAATCGTGCGGTATTGCGCGAGATGTTGCGGCAGTTGGGTTTTGAGATATCCGAGGCGGCAAACGGCCTGGAAGCGTTGGACAGGATACAGTCGCAACGACCGGATTTGATCCTGATGGATGTACTCATGCCCGATATGGATGGGCTGGAAGTTATTCGTAGGCTGCGTCAACGCGCGGACACCGCCCAGCTGCCCGTCATAACTGTTTCTGCCAGTGCTTCCGGCCGCGATGAAGGATCCGCCCTGGCGGCAGGGGCCACTGCATTCCTGCCGAAGCCCATTAACGAGCGCGCACTGTTAGCCCAGATCGGACGCCTGCTCAACATCGAGTGGATAGGAGAGTCAGCAGACGCCGGCAAAGCGCAAGCGGCCTCAGGCGCACCTCTCGTCGTTCCGCCGATGCGCGAAATGGCAGTCCTGCACGATATGGCGCTGCAAGGCAGTATGCGGGACATCGTGCAACGCGCTGCCCATCTGACCAGCCTCGATGAGCGTTACCGGCCGTTTGCCGATCACCTGATTGCGCTGGCGAACGAATTCCAGTCCGCGGCTATCGTGAGATTTGTGGAGGAGCAACTGGCTGTGATGCGCCAGGTCGGCAACTAGCGCGCACCGACGAACAGCCTTCGTCGGCGCCCAGCCGGTCACGCAGTGTTCGGCGGGTGTCAGGTCTTGGCCAGCTCCGCCTCGATGGCCGCCATGAGACCCGGATCATCAGGCGCCGTATCAGGCGCGAACCGTCGCACCACCTGGCCTCGCCGGCTGATGAGGAACTTCTCGAAGTTCCAGACCACCTCCGGTTTGAGGGTCGGCTCCATCTTGTAGCCTCGCAGCATCGCCTCCATGCGATCTCGATTTTCGGTCTCAGGCTTCTGCGTGGTCAGATAGCCGTACAGCGGATGCTTCGTTGGCCCTGTCACCCCTATCTTGCCGTACATCGGGAAAGTCACGCCGAACTGGGTGGTGCAGAACTGTTGAATATCGGCGTTACTACCCGGTTCCTGACCAGCGAAGTCATTCGCCGGAAAGCCGAGGACCGAAAACCTTGCGCCGCTGAATTTCTTCTGCAGCGCCTCGAGACCGTCGTACTGTGGCGTCAGGCCGCACTTGGAGGCCACGTTTACCACGAGCAATACTTCGCCCGAGTGTTCTTTCAGCGTAGCTGCGGCTCCGTCGATTTTTTCGACAGGGATATCGTAGAGGGAAGTATTTGTCGTCATTTTGCTATCGCCAAACCGTCCTTGCCTGCGCGTGATTCTACTCCGCGATGCGGGATAACGCACCCCGGTAAAACACCAACGGGCCGCCATCCCGTTCGCACAGGCGCAATACCCGGCCTATGATGATCATGTGATCGCCAGCCTCGTGCCGAGCGTGGGTCTCGCACTCGAAGCGCGCGTGGTACTGTCTGAGCAATGGCAGCCCGGCAAGTCCCTCTTCGACCTCCAGGCCGGCAAAGCGATCCCGGTTCTTCCCGGCGAACTGGCGACACAGCTCGCCCTGGCTGCTGTCGAGTACGTGAACGGCAAAGTAGCTCGCCGCACACACTGCGGCATAAATTCTCGATGTCCTGGCGATTGACCACTGCACGAGCGGCGGGTCCAGGGACAACGACCCAAAGCTGTTGCAGGTCAGGCCGACGGGCGCGCCGTCCAGCCCGCGTGCAGTGACGATCGTGATTCCCGTGGCAAAGCGGCCGAGCGCGCGGCGAAATTCCAGCGAATCGAACGCACACTCACTCATCCACTCAACACCAACAGTGCGGGACATCGGCTCACATCCGGGCCTCATATCGAAGCGCCTCCGCGAGTGCGTGCGGACGGGTGGTCATGACTTGATGTCCCGCATCGATGCGAACTGCGCGTTGCACTTGCAGTCGGGTGGCGAATGTTTCCTGCCATGGGAGCGGAAGAATTCCGTCCCGAAGACACATCACATACGTCGACGCAACTGTGCCCAGATGATCGTAGCTCCAATCTGAGGCGGACATCGTTTGAGCCGGCCACGCATCCCGGCCGAGCTTACCGAGGAAGGCGGCAGTCTCGGCTGCGTCCATGTCGTTGCAGAACATCAGCGAATAACGCTGACTCGCCGCGGCGCCGTCGGCCTCGCCGTATGCCACGCTCGATGACTATTCGCTGCTCAATCTCAACCTGAACTGGAGAAACATCGCGAATACGCGCATCGATGCGTCAGTGTTCGCTACGAACGTCACAAACGAAAAATACATGGTGTTTGTGGCGGGGCTCTACGGCGCTGGTTTCGAGGCCGCTGAGCTGGGTCAACCACGTATGTGGGGTGTGAGATTGCGATACAGCTTTGGCCAATAGCGTGCGACGACTATCACACTGGGCAGTGTGGGTGCGCACTCGTGAGCAATGTGTGCAGGGGTGACGCCGCTGCCTCGCTCCAGACGATCGGGCAGGCGGAATGGCGTTTCTGTGCAGGCGCGGCCTGTGGCCTCCAGCACAGAATAGCTGAAACCCGCTCGTCCGCAAGGTGAACACGATGGCCACGCAACTAGCCGACAAGAATTCAATCGAGGCACTGGGCGTCAAGCTCATCTCATCCGACAACCACGTCAATGAGCCGCGCGATCTGTTCACCTCCCGCTTCCCGGCGCACCTGAAGGACAAAGCACCCCGAGTCGTGCGTGGCGCCGATGGCGGCGATGGTTGGAGTATTACCGGCGAGATTCCGAAGAGAACCTACGGACTCGAAGCGATGGCCGGTTATGACAAGAAGGACTACCGCGCGAGCGGTCTGCGCTACGAGGACCTGCGGCCCGGCAATTACAATGGACATGAGCATCTGAAGGACATGGACCTGGACGGTATTCATGCCTCCGTGTGCTATCCGGGCATGGGGCCCTCGTTCTACGTCCATCCCGACAAGGAAGTGGCGGCGGCCGGCTTCCTGGCTTACAACGATTGGATTCTCGATGACTTCCAGGCAGCCAATCCCAAACGCCTGTGCGGTGTTGCGATCGCACCGACCGAGTTGGGCGTTGACTTCGCAGTGGCCGAGCTGGAGCGCGTCGCCAGAAAAGGCGCGCGCGCAATGTACATCCCCGGAAATCCATCAGTGCCTTACAACCACCCCACTCATTACGAGAACCTGTGGCGGGCGGCGAATGAGCAGTCAATGACACTCTGCTTTCATCGCAACCATGGCGGCCCGCCGGACAAGACCGATTGGGATCGCGTCGTCGAAGATCGAGTGAGCATCGGCGGCATCGTCACGCGCTACTTCTCTGCGGTTCGACCCTTCTCTTACCTCATCTTCGCCGGCGTGTTCGATCGTTACCCGAGGCTGAAGATAGTCGGCGCTGAAGTGGATTGCGGCTGGGTGCCTTTCTGGGTGCAGACGATGTCGCATCACTGGGACATTCAAAAGTCCTGGTTCCCCGTGAAGTTGCAGTGCGACCCGGCTGAGTTCGTGGGCAGAAATGTTTTCACCACAAACGTCGATGACTATGTGGGTTACGACCTCGTCAAGACAGGTCTGTTTCCTTATCTGTCGAGCATGACCATGTTCTCATCCGACTATCCGCACTCTGCGACAATCTGGCCTCACTCGCGTGCCGTTGCCGAGAAGATGACCACAGGAATGAAGCCTGAAGATACACGCAAGGTACTGAGCGAAAACGCGGCGCGGGTATTTGGATTCCCGCTGTGACCCGCGGGCGCCAGTGTCCTAAGGGCGCTCAATCCGGTATCTTACGGCCGGGTCCGGCGCGTACCGCCACTGACATCTCGCCGATCAGATCCATCTGCGCATGCATCACGTCCCCTGGCCGCACGGGTCCAATACTCTTGGGCGGAGTTCCGGAAAAGATGACATCGCCCGGATACAACGTCATCACTGAGGCCGCATGCTCGATCAGCGCCGGCACGTCGAGCACCAGGCGGCCGATCGAATCCTGCTGGCGAGCCTCGTCGTTCACTTTGAGCACGAACGAGAGCTTCGAGGGATCGGGAATTTCGTCGGCAGTGACCATCCAGGGACCAATCACACCGTACGTGTCGAATGACTTGCCGAAACTCGGGAACTCCTTTCCCTGCATAGTCATGTCGAGGCCGATTGCATAACCTGCAACGTAGTCGAACGCCTGCGCGGCAGGGATCTCAGTGCCTTGTTTGCCGATGATGATGGCGAGTTCCATCTCGTGGAACGTGACACGTTCCGGCCAGCGCAAAGTGACGCCGTCAGAGGCTCCAGCCGCCGCGCTCGTCATCTTGAACAGCAAACCGAGCTTGCGAGGATGACTACCGGCTGCGAGCACCTCCGGAAAATTGCCGGCGCCGCAGATGAACTTGCCGGGGTTCGCTACAGGTGATTTGAGCCGGACACTCTCGACCGGCACCGGCCGCGCGGCGTGCGCGAGCTCGATCATCTTCGGTCGCAGCTCATCGAGATGCGCTACGAACAAGTCACCGGGAGGCACAGGCCAGCGCACAGACGGAAGCTCATCGGCGATGCGCGACACATCGCGCACCATGCCATCCTCGACCAGGCCGATACGCACCGGCCCGCCGGTTGAATTCTCATAGCGACAGATTTTCATGACGTCTCAACGCACAATGTTGTTTTCCCTGAGCTCGCCTAAGCGTTCGGGGCTCACGCCGATGCGACCAAGAACTTCCTCGCTGTGTTGCCCGAGATCGGGCGAGCGCAGCGGCTTGCCCGGCGTGGCACTCCCATTGAATGCGACAGGACCCGCTACAACCGCCACGTCCGTGCCATCGGCTACCCGCACCGTGAACAGATAGTCATTGGCTTTTGCCTGTGGATCCGCGGCCAGCTCCTTGATGTTCTGAACCAACTCCCAGGGCGCATCCCACCCGTGAAACTTCGAGCGCCACTCGGCAAAGCTCTTCAGCTTGAACGCGCTCGCAAGCTCGGTGATGAGTGCCTTGGGCTCGCGATTGAAGAGTGCTGCGGCCATGCCGAAGGCTATATTCATGGCGCCTGCATGATCGCCGAGCGCAGGTCGCGGACGAATGGGCGGCTGGCCTGGCGGTGTCAGGACATGTGCAAAACCTCCACGCGCCCAAAACACCGAGGCGTCATAGCCTGGACGATTTGCTTCTTCTCCGCGAAAACCCAAGCCGTTGCCCCGCACGTATATCAAGCGCGGATTGCGTGCGCGCAGCTCGTCAACGCCGAGCGACAGGCGCTCCAATGCCGCGGGCCTGAGACTGGTCAGGAAGATATCCGCAGTCTCAGCGAGCTCGAGCAACAGCTCGCGCCCTTCAGCGCGTTTGAGATCGAGCGCCAGGCTCTTCTTGCCGCGATTGTTTTGCTCCATTGCGAGGTTTGCGGACTGGGTCTGCCGGCCATCGGCGATCCTGAGAGTGCGATACGGATCCCCGGATAGCGCCTCGATCTTGATGACCTCCGCCCCGAGATCGGCAAGCACGACGCCCGCCGCCGGAACGAACACAAATTGCGCAAGCTCGATGACGCGCACGCCCGCGAACATCGCGTTGTTCAAGCCCATTTGGGTCGACATTCAGTGGCCCCAGCCCCCTCCTGCACCGGCAAGCGCACAAGCTAAAGCGGCGAGACGCGGCCCTGCCATGATGAGTCGTCCAAAAAAGCGCCTCAGCGTCCACGTACGGGTGTACGAGTGTGAGTTACCGCTGCTGGGGCGGTCAGGGCGGATAGACGTTTAGCGTATCGCCCTGGGAATCCGGAGTATCCGCACGCCAACGGACGGAGCCGAGCGGACGCTCAAGACGCCGACGAACGCGCTTACCAGCCCCCGCAACATTAAACGCGTCCGCCGCCTCCTGCAGCGCCCGGTCCGCGTGCGTGAAACGGCTACGAAGACGACTGTAATCTAACCACGTAGGTAAGTGATACCGTTCCGTCCATAGCTCCAGATCCGACAGGTCACGAGCCAACGACCATTGGAATGCACCATTGCGCTGCCGGGCGCGCTGCAGTTTCAGCATTACGCCATAGAACTGTCGGGCATCGCCGGGATGCACCCGGTAGTCGATCTCAATTGCGATGGGACCGCTGCGCGGAGTGATGGCGAGCGCAACGTCAGGGTCCGCGCCCACCTCGATCATTTGGACGTCAGCCGGCGACATGTGCCGCATCGGCAAGAGGAGCCCGATCAGTGGTGTCAGGATGAGCGAAACACCGGAGGCGAGGAAAGCGATTTCAATGCCCCGTTGCGCCGCCAGATGTCCCCACATCCAAGCACCCAACGCAATTCCCCCAGTAAGCGAGGCCTGGAAGCCGGCGAGCGCTCGTCCGGCGACCCAGCGCGGTACCGATAGCTGCACACCTACGTTGAGGAGAGCGATTGACAGCATATTGACCATGCCGGCGATCACCATTGCAGCGGCCGTAAGCATGCGGACATGACTGATTCCGATCACCATCACCATCAGACCGGACACGCACGCGCACAGTCGAAAAGCTTGCTCAGGGGTCAGCCGCTCGCGCGCCTTGCTGACGAGCAGCGCACCCGCCACGGCACCCACACCGGAACAGCCCAGTAACAGCCCGTAAGTGCTTGCGTTCCCCTTCAGCAGATCGCGCGCAACGAGCGGCACGAGAGCTGACCCCGCTGCTCCGGCCAGCCCAAAAGAGAAAGCGCGCACCATCGTGGCCCGTACCGGGGACGAGTGAAGAGCGTAGCGCGCGCCCGCGACAATTGCCCGATCGATCCGCTCCGGAGGAAGCCTCGGCGCGATTTGCTTGCGCCGCCAAAGTAGGAAGGCCGTCAGCAGCGGCAGGTACGCCAGCGAGTTGGTGAGGAATGCGGCCGGTGCTCCGGCTGCCAGCACGATCACTCCGCCTACGGCAGGACCGAAGCTACGCGCTACGTTGTAGCTAATGGAGCCGAGCGCGATTGCGGCTGGTAAATGCTCCGGCGTTACCTGCTCTGGGATGGACGCGCCCCACGCGGGGCTATAGAGAGCCACACCCGCCCCAATGAGCGAACAGAAGGCCAGAAGGACCCACGGAGTCGTTAATCCGTTGAACGCAAGCGTGGTCAGCACGGCGGCGCAGAGGGTCGCGAAACTCAGCCCAACCAGCGCGATCTTGCGCCGGTCGTACATATCAGCGATCGCACCGGCCGGTACAGACACCAGCATCAACGGCAGCATCAGTGCAGTCTGAACCAGCGCCACAAGGCTCGCGGACGTGGTGAGCCGCGTCATCTCCCATGCGGCGCCCACACCCAAGATGAGCTGACCGAAGTTGGATAGAACGCTTGCCGACCAGATTCTGCGGTAAGTGCGCTCGCGGAGGGGCTCGAGCGCCGCCCAACCTCGCCTCGAGGCACTGCGGCTCACGAGCAGGCGGCTCGGCTGTTATCGAGGACGCAGATAGGAGACAACGCTTTTTCCGTCAACGTAAGGCTTCCGAATCAGAGCACAATATAGGACTGGTCGACTCTGATACAGCCGTTTGTGAAGATCCACCGTGCCTCGCGTGCTATCGCGAGCGCCATCAGGTTCGCTGAGGATCCTCCACCACACAGGCTGCCGCGCCGGGTCAGCTGTTAGGGAACCAATCGCGTTCGAGCAACTGATTCGCCGGTACAACCGGCGTCTATCCCGATTGGTGCGATGTCAGGATGCGCAACCGTCTTCATGGGCCATCCAGTGCACGAAGCGATGCAGCGGATACATCGCGTCATGCGGATTACCGATGGTGCTGGGACCGGCTTCGCCGAGACGAACGATGCGCTGCGCACCGCCGCTTGCCAGCCGGTCGCGATATTCAGCCATGCGATCGAACGGGTAAAAGCCTACCGTCTGCGTCGCGACGTTGATATATCGCACTGCCTCATCGAGTGATGGCACACAGACGACGTTGGCCGTCTTGTTGATGGGATGAAACTCCACCGGCTCGTCCGAGCGGATGACGCAGCCCCGCCCATCGGCCTTGCCCCATACACGATAGTCATCGTCCATCATCATCATCGTCTCGATCTGCTCGCGCAGGTCCATGTCGAGCGGTCGAGCATCGCCGGATGCTGCTGCGCGTTCGACGATGCGCTTGTGTAGCCTTTCGCTAAAGCGGTCAACTTGGGCTTGGTCGCCTTCGACATAAATGAATCGGCTTGCGACGCATGCTTCCTGGTTGAGCACCATGACGTCGGCGCTCGCCAGGTCCGCCGCGATATCAAGCGTTTCGCCGCTGGCGAATGCCCGGCTGCCCACCATGGAAATCGAAGTTTTGGGATCGAATGAAACCAGCTGCAGGCCCGGCCCCAGGTACTTGACGACATTGTTGATCGCATCGCCGCCACCCCAGGCGACAATCTTGTCGAAATACTGCGGCCGATACAGCACCTGCTCCACCGAATCGTCGCCGCCGCGCCAATAAACCGCCGACATCGATTTTACGATCGCGTGGTTGGGATCGATGTCCGCCATGGTCCGCAGGATGGCGACCGTCGTGAAAGGATCACTCGATGACATCTTGAACAGGTTGACTGCCTTCACCATCGCGCCCTGCGCGATGGACTTCACCGCAACGCCCGGCGAATTGCCCGGCAGTACGTGAACGAGGCGCGGCGCGAAGGCACGCACGAAACTGCGCCGGCCGGTGTAATCCTGGTACGGAACCCACTCGTCCAGCGCCTTGGGATTGGCGAAGTTACGTTGAACCACGGTGTTGAGCAGCCGTTTGTCCAGATAGCCGGCCGCGCCCTTGATTTGGTTCTCGAGCACGGCGCGCGGCAGGATATGAGTGGCGCACATGCGATCGATGCAGTCCTGCAGATGAGGGTTGCTCTGAGCGGTGATCCGTTGGCCGGTCTCGACCAGGAAGTCGATGATCTCAGACAGCGGAACGTTGAGCAGCGGCGGTACTTCCGTGCGCGGATGCACGATGCGATTCAGGTTGATCCGGGGCGTCGCGAAATTGACGCCCAGATCACGCGACCGATGTACGGCATCGTTGCCCTCAATCAACTCTCCGCGCGCAAAAAACGGAGCGGAAACCACGGCTGCCGCGTCGCTCGCCGCGCCTTTCTTCGGATCAACTATGGAATTCATGCCACACCTCTGACATATGCGTCCACGGTGCCCGCACAGCCGATCTTGTCGTCACCCTCGAGGTCCGCATACCGGACGATGTTGTCGCGGATCGAGGGTCCTTTGCTGCCGCAGGCGCACGGGCTGAAGTCGATCGATATTTTGTCGCCCGAAATAACGCCGCCCCAGCGGCCGTCGAGCGACAGGTCGAAGAACGCTGCACGCCCTTCATACTCGCCGTCGATCATAGGCAGGAGGTTGTTGCCCTCCTTGTCGAGGATCAGCGGCACTACCCACGGCGGCACGTGATAGCGGCCGCCCACCCGGCAGCGCGGCATGCCGGAATGCAACTCCTGCATGCTGTAGTTCTGATAGTTGCGCTCCGGCTGGATGTTGAACGTCTCGTAGACGAACTCACGATAGTCGTCCGGCAGCTTCGCGCGCTTGAGCCCGCCGCCGACGTAGATCGAGTTCTCCGGATGAAAATCCTTGGCGCTGTAGCCCATTTCTCGCACGGCCTTGGCGACATTGTAGAGACCCGCCCATAGTCCACTGACGTGGATCTTGCTATGGCGCGCTTCCACCACGGCCTGCGCGGTGATGCCAACCGCGTCATCGACAGCCTTCTGGCGCGCCGCCGAGATTTTCTCGAAAGCGGCGATATCGGCCGGCTTAGCCGTACCATCCGCGATCGCCTTGCGAAGCACGACCATCTGCGTCAGGCAACCGACGGTGATGGCCGGCACGGGATAGGCGAAACGCTCGTAGTTAGGGTCCTGGAGGGCCGCTGTGTAGGCTTCACCGGTAGCGAGGTTGCGCGGTACGTGCGCGGTCGCCGCCATGCCGAACATGCGCCGGTCCTGCGCGGGCTTTACGCCCGATCCCCAGGAATAAGTGGCGACAGCTTCCTTCTTGCACCATTCCATGTCGTCACGGGAAGCCACCAGCATGGCGGATTTGCCCGTCGTACCGCTGGAGCAGGACACGAAAAAGCCATTCTCAGCGAGCTTCCCGATCCACTCGTCAACCTCATCGGCCTGGGATACTTTATCCACCGGTACGCGATGGGTGGATACGGTATCAAGCCATTTCGACAATCGATCCCACCGCTTCTGCGCGAGCCAGTTCTCGGGATAGCTCTTGTAAGCGGTATGCGGCAGCAGAAGCTTGACCACTTCCTCATGGCTGCTCACCTCGGTGATGCCTGCCTCCCGCGCCCGGTGTGCCACCAGCTTGATCTGGCCAACGCGCTCCTGGAAACGCTCGTTCATGGCCCCGATCTGCGCATCGCGCAGATCGGCCGTGGGAATGTCATAGCGATCATGCGCCTCAACGAGGCGTGTCAGCCGCTCAACTGCCTCGCCCACGTGACCTTCTCCTTTTCTACTCTTGGCCCGATAGTTGGCCCGATTTCTATATAATGGTACTTACGCGTTTCATTATGAACTCTTTTCGCTGGAGGGCAAGAAAATTCGCAATCCCACCAATCTGACGGCCGCGCGCCCTGGTGTGGGGCGGCCGACGCGCGCCCAGCAGGAGCAACGCCATGAGGAACTCCTGAACGTCGCGCTCGACATTTTTTTGGAAAGAGGCTTCGAGCCCGCCACCATGGAGGAGATCGCCATCCAGGTTGGCATGTCCAAGCGCACGGTCTATGCCCGATACGAAGACAAGGCCACTTTATTCAAAGCCGCGGTCAGGCGAGCAATTGAGCGCTACACCGTGCCACGGGAGGCAGTTGAAGCTGTCGCCACAGATGATCTGGAAGAAACTCTGGCCGCCGTCGCACGCCTGCGAATCGCGAATCTGGCGACTCCCGTCGCGACCAAGCTACAACGCATACTCAGCGCTCAGTCGTACCGCTTCCCGGAGCTCTTCAATGCCGCTTTCGAACAAGGCACTGGACCCACCATCAGCTTTCTGTGTGATCTGTTCGTGCGTTACAGCAAGCGGCGAGAAATCAACGTGACGGAGCCACAACGCGCGGCGACTGCGTTTCTAAGCCTCGTGGTGGGTGGCCCCGCACGTGTCATCGTGTCAGGAAATAAGCTGGATGCCACGGAGATCGAGAAGCACATCCGCTTCGCCGTGGGACTTTTTCTCAATGGCGTTCGTCGCCGGTAATCACATTGCCGAAGCCGTGAGGGACACGTCAGCCCGCTGCCACGCTTTCGCGAGCCGCGCATCAACGGATTTCGCCTCATCAGACTTGCCGGCGGCGCGCAGCGCCTGCGCGAGTCCAAACAGTGCCCACCCATTTTCGGGATTACGACGCAGGTCTTCACGATACACAGCTTCCGCCTGCGCGCCCCGGCCGACCTCGAGGAGCTCAGCACCCAACAGGTGCCGGACCGGGAAAAACCAGTCGGCGGGCTCGTCGTAATTCAGTTGATCCTCCTGCCCAACGGCCTCGGTCAGCGTCTTGATCGCGCCTTCGCGATCGTTCTGGGCGAGCTCAACACGCGAGCGCGCAATTTTGGAAGCCAACGCGAGCACGTCTTGCGCCGAATTGAGTCCTGCGCCCGCGTCGGCGGGGAGTGACGCTCGCAGTTTGTCGAGCTCATCCAGCGTCTGGCGCGCTTCGGCGACGCGATTTTTCGCCGCCAGTGCCGCTACCCGTGCAAACAGATATCCGCCGGTCAGTGCCTTGAGGGCGGGATTCGGCCGCGGCTCGGCGAGAATCTCATCCCACATGCCGAACCGCACCAGTGCGAGCAAGGGCTCCGTCCCATACCAGTCCAAACCCGGCATGGCGAGCATGGCTTGCTCCGGGAATACGACACGCATCTGTTTCATGGCCTCCAGCGTCTCAGCCTTTCTTCCTTGCATCGCCGTGGAGTAGCCGAGGAACTGATAGTTATGTGCGACATACATGGGATAGTAGTCGAGCGGTTGGCTATGGTTCAGATAGACCTTGTCGGCTGCGGAGGCCTTGCGGTTGGCCTCGGCTGCATCTTCATAACGGCCGACTCGCTGCAGGATATGCGCTGGCATGTGCACGAGGTGCCCTGCCGCGGGCATCACGTCCGCCAGGCGCCCCGCCGAAGTGAGTGCCTTTTCAGGGTGCGGCGAGGCTTCCACCGCATGGACGTAGTAATGGTTTGCACCGGGATGCGACGGATCCCGGGCGAGCACTGATTCGAGAGTAGCGAGGATTGTAGGCGTACCCGGAGCGGGTACGCCGTCACGCGACCAGAGTTTCCACGCGTTGACGTTCATCATCGACTCCGCGTACATGGTCTGAATGTCAGAGTCTTGCGGGAACCGCTCGGCCACGACGCGCATTTCGACCGCATAGGCCTTCAGCACCGGGTCCAGGTTAGACGGGTCCAGCGCCGTGGGGCGCGGATAGCGGGCCTTCAAGGCCTTGATCAAGGCCTGTTCCGGCGGGCTTGCCTCATCCAGCAGCTGCAACGCGCGCTGCAGAGTCTCGAAAGCAACCTGGGCACGAGGCTCGGCCATCATCGGCATGTTGTAGTTGGGTCCCACTGTCAGCGCGACGCCCCACAGGCAGATGGCACACTGGGGATCGAGCTGCGCCGCCCTGGCAAATGAGCGCGAGGACTCGTCGTGATTGAAAGCCCACATCAGCCGCATGCCCTGGTCGAAATACTGTTGTGCTGGCGCGGACGACGTGCTGATCTTGCGATGATACGACCCTAGTCCATCGAACAATTGCGCGCCGCGCGCCCAATCGTCCAGGCTGGTGGGCGCCTGCGGCATGGCGCCCATGGGCGCCGCGGAAGCCCCTGCTGCTGGCTGCGCAGGGGCGGCCGGTGAGGTTGAAGGAGTGGGTGTTGGTCCTTGAGTACTGGGTGTCCGCGAGCACCCGGCGATCGTCAGGACCAGCAGGATGAAAGTCAGCCGCAGTGGTCGTGCCATATCCCCCCCCAACCATATCCGCCGAAGACTGTCGCTACCTAACGCCAATTCTGTGGAATTGTTCAGCTTGTGCTTCCGGCAGGTATGTTTACAATCAGAAAGGAATTCGCAAGATTTCTTAACGAAATAGTGCCCTAGATGAATTGTAATTGGCTCCAGGGTGGAAGCCACCCCCCCGGTGCAAGGAAGCCTCCAACCTTGCCCTACCGCTCTCGTGTCTTTCCATCCAGCTGGCCATCCAGCGGACGCTCCACCAGGCGCCGCTGATGGGACGCAAGGGGACTGATGAGCCTACCCGATGGTGGGCAGCGTTCACGTTGGCAATTCCCATTCTCTACGGAATCATCCTGACGCTGTTCGCACACCGCGTCGGAACCGCTGACTACGATCAGTTCCTCGTCTTTCACGAATTGCAGTACTGGAACGCCGCTCTGTTCGGGCTGGCCAAGCAGTGGAGTCCGGTCATGTGCGCCGGAATGTCATTGGCCGGCGAGCCACAGGTGCCGTTCGGCTCGCTGACAATGTTGTTGAGCTACCTGCTCAGCCCGCTCGCCGGGATTGTCGCCGGAACCCTCCTGTACCTGGCCATCGGCTGGCTCGGGGCTTATCTGTATTCGGGCCTGTGGCTCAAAGAGCAGCGGGTGCGCCAGCTGGCAGCCTCGCTGTTCATCGGCAACGGCTTCTTCATTTGCCGGATTGCCCACGGGCATCTCGACTTCATACCTTTTCTGGCCTTGCCGCTGGCCCTTTGGATCATTCACAAGGTTTCCGACCACGCGGATCCGGCGCTGCCGGTTGCCAACCGCATCCTCGCCGTCCTGTTGCTGGGTTGCCTGTTTGCCATGGCTGTTGATGGCTCCCCGGTAGCAATCATTCATTGGGTCTTCTGGATCGGCATCTACTCGGCGTCGCTTGCCTGGGTGCGCCGGTCTGCGCTCCCGCTGCTCATATTCGCAGGCGCCTGCGGGCTCGCCAGTGTCCTCGATGCCGGATATCTGTGGCCGATGGTGCATGCACAGGCCGACTTCCCACGTCGGACTGCCGATACCTTCACGGGACCTTGGTCTCTACCCTGGTTCATGCTGATTCCCATGCGCGGCAAAGTGTTGCCTGCCAACGGCACCGGCATCGAGCTCAGCGTCTTCATCGGGCCGTTTCTCGCGTTTCTCATCTGGCGTTATCGACACACACTGCGCGAACAGCTTCCGCGAGAGATGCAGATTCCGCTGCTGGTAGTCAGTGTTATTTCGATATGGCTCGGCATGGGCAGCCTGCATGCGGCCCATTTGCCAGTCTGGCTCAGCCCATTCGACTGGCTGCGGCCTCTACCCGGCTTTCGCTCGATGGGCGTCACCGGCCGATTCTGGGGATTTCTCGCGTTGCCGCTGAGCTTGCTCGCGGCTGCGGCACTTTGGCGCTACGTGCACACTGAGCCACACTCGCGCTACCGGACAATGCTCCTGGGCGGCGCGCTACTAACACAACTCGCATTCCAGGGTGAGTCTTTAGTCTCGGCGTGGTGGCCGTCTCGCGCCTATGAGCCAGTACCGCTGCAGGGCCTCTACAGTGGGAAGCTTCAGCAAGTCGAAATGGTGGCGAAGCCGTCGGACACAGCCACGAACCCGCATCACCAGGGAGAGCTCGTCTCGCCTGTGAGGGGTGTCGTCAACTGCTACGACATGGACGACTTTGCGCGCGCGCCAGTGCACCCGGGTACCAGTCTGATCAGGAATATCGGCGTTGCAGGCAGCCAGCCGCCGCTTCCCACCGCGCTCGAAGCCGGTTTTGTGACATGGAACCGCATACGCATCCATGCCCCGCCGTTGGCTGCTGGATCTTTCGCTAACGCTGCAGACCCCTTCGTCCACATAACGCTGAATCAGGCATATCACACGGGATGGAGCTCGCAGGACTGCGAGCTCACGCGCGCCGACCAGGGAAATCTCGTCGCCAACTGCCCCCAACTCACGCTGCAGGCGAAACCCGTCGATTTGGTATTTTTCGATCCGGTCAGCGCCTTGGGCGCACGCGTGTCGCTGCGCGCCGTCCCCCTTACCACCGGTGCAATGCTGGCACTCGGCCTGATGGGCCTGGTTCCGCGGCGGCGCCCTGTGGCAAGTCCCGTCTGAAGTTGCGTGGGTCCCGCACGAAGTCGCTGCTGATTCAGCTGTGTTTATCTGCGGGAGTAGTGCCCGTTGCTGCAGTGGATCTCCCCGTCCTCCACGAGTTTGTCCAAGTGCGCCCGAAGCGATAGCGCCGCCACCCCATGAAGTACCTTGGGTACGTCGTCGTACGCGGATGGCAGCAGCATCTGGATTGTGGCGGGCTCGCCCGCTCGTAATACAGCCTGCCGCACCTTGTCTTCCCGGCGCAGCCGGTGTTGGATCAGGCGCTCAACCTCGGCATGCGGACTGTCCATCAGGTGTCCATGTCCCGGCGCCAACACGCGGATATCCAGCTCGAGCAGGCGCCGCAGCGATTGCAGATACGCACGCATGTTGCCATCCGGCGGCCAGATCACGACCGTAGATCCCTGCATGATGTGATCTCCGGTGAACAGCATTCCGTGGTCACTCAGAAAACAAACATGGTTCGACGCATGGCCCGGTGTATGTACGGCGCGAAACGACATCCCGTCGCACTGGAGCAGCTCGTCGGGGGCGAGCTGTCGATCCGGATCCAACCTGAAGTCATGGTCGGTCAGCGGCGCACTCATGGCCGCAATCCGCGCGCCGGTCAGCGCCTTGAGCCTGGCGGCCGCCGGCGAGTGATCGAAATGGGTGTGCGTACACAAAATCCAGCGGATCCTGCCTGCCCCGGCATTCAGGATGGCCTGGACGTGGGATTCATCGTCCGGACCGGGGTCGACGACGGCCAGCTCCCGGGTCCCAACCAGGTAAGTATTGGTTCCCGCGCCGGTCATCATGCCGGCGTTGGGTGCCACGATTCGGGTTACCTCGCCATCGAGGCGCTGCGGGATACCGGGTTGCAGATCGGGGGAAGTAGTCACGTGGGGAGATTTTCATGAACTGGCCGCTGAGCGCCACTATTATCCCCCGAAGGCATCCTCTGTTAGAATCCTATGTACCGAAGGGTCTACGGCAGGACATGCCGGACGTAAAGCCTGTGGAGCGAACGTAAGACCGGAGGCGCATGGGTCGGAGAACACCGTAAAGCGCCCCAAGGCAATCGCTGCGAAACAGGAACCCGCCGAGGTGAGTTGAAATGGGCGCGTCGTCGTTTCGGCCGCGGTAGGAATTCCCGGCCTTTAGGCGGGGAAGGATGTCAAAGTGATGTTGCTGTGTTTGCTTATGGGCATCGTCGCAGGCCTGCGGACGATGACCGCGCCGGCCGCGGTCGCTGTCGGCGCGCGTTGCGGAGCGATCGCGGTTGCCGGCACTCCGCTGGCATTCATGGGCTACACCTGGACGCCGTGGATCTTCTGCATCCTGGCTGTTGGTGAGCTGATTACGGATCAGCTGCCGACGACCCCAAGCCGCAAGGTACCTGTGCAATTCGCGGCACGGGTCCTGTCTGGAGCGCTGGCTGGCGCCACCTTGGCGGCGCCGCAGGGCTCGGTCGTCGCCGGCCTCGTAGCCGGCATCCTCGGTGCGGTGATTGGCACCCTCGGTGGAGCGGCCTTCCGGGCGCGCCTGGCGGCTGCTTTCGGCAAGGACCGTCCCGCGGCGTTGATCGAAGACGTTGTCGCAATCGGCGCCGCGGCCCTCATAGTTTTCCTAGCCTAGTCTGTCGGACTTGCCTATGCGCTCGCCCTCCGCCGACGCAGTCGGCAAAAACCGCGCTTTTTGCCGACGGCAACGGAGCCGATGTCCGAAAAACGGCCGCAGGCCAGTTTTTCCAATCAACCAGGGCACTCATAGTTGAGCCGCGGGCCGGGTAGAAATGAGCCCTGCCCCTGCGGGAGCGGCAAGAAATACAAGACCTGCTGTGGGCAATTGCTTCCCGCCGGGACGGTGGAATTGGAGACACTCCTGGTCCTGCTTCACACGGCACGTTTTGCCGAGCTGGAGGTGCGGGCGCGGACGTTCCTGGAAACATTCCCGCAGTCGGGGCCTGCCTGGCAGTTGCTCGGCATAGCGCTGAGCAAACAGGGCAAGGACGCTTTGCAGGCCTTGATGGAGGCAGTCAAATACCTGCCCGGCGATGCGGTGGCTCACCTGAGCCTGGGAAACGCATTGGGGCGTTCCGGGCGTTTGGAGGAAGCGGCAGTCAGCTACCGGCGCGCGTTGGCCATCCAACCTGACTTTGCTGAGGCTCACAGCAACCTGGGTGATGTGCAGTTGGAGCAAGGCCTGCTTGCAGAAGCGGCTGGCAGTTTCCGGCGCGCCATTCAGATCAAGCCCGAGCTCTCCGAAGGGCATCAAAATCTGGGCAAGACGCTGTTGCGCCTTGGACACTACGAGGAAGCATTGAGCAGCTGCCAACGCGCCGTTCGGCTCGCGTCCGAATCTCCCGAGGCACATAACAGCCTCGGCAATGCCCTCTCGAGACTCGGACGTTTCGACGATGCGATGAGCAGCTTTCGCCGCTCGCTCGCGCTCAGACCGGATTTTGCGCAAGCGCATGCGAACCTGGCCAACGCCTTGCGCAGCACGGGCCGCCTCGATGAGGCGGTGAATGGCTATCGGCTCGCCCTGCGGATCAAACCAGACTTCGTCTCGGCCTACACCGAGCTGGCCACCGCGCTCAGGTTGCAACGTCTCACGTCCGATTCCGAGGCGGTGTGCCGCGAAGCGCTGCGGATCGCGCCAGAGTCGGCGGCTGTGCTCGCGGTGCTGGCAGAGCTGCGAGCAGACACAGGCCGATTTTCCGAAGCGGAGGAATATTTCAAGCGCGCAGTTTCTGTCGACCCGGATTCGGCGGAAAGCTGGGCGGGCCTGGCGCGCGTTCGGCGCATGACGATCGCCGACCGTGCCTGGTTGGACGCGGCGCAAGGCCTCGTGCAGCGCGGATTGCCACCCCAGCGCGAGATGACTCTGCGCTATGCAATCGGAAAATATTTTGACGATGTCGCAGACTTTCCCGCAGCCTTTGTGAATTACCAGCGCGCCAACGAGTTGGCCAGGCAGTGTGGCCCTATTCACGACCAGGCTCGAGTGCGGCGCTCGATCGACTCAATCATCCGCTCTCACGACTCAGCCTGGCTTGGAAAACACAGATGCGCGGTGGCTCGCTCAGGGCGGCCGGTATTCATCGTAGGTATGCTGCGCTCGGGGACTTCGTTGGCGGAGCAGATCCTGGCTTCGCATCCGGCCGTGTACGGTGCCGGCGAGTTGACTTACTGGAGCACGGAGCTGGCGTCGCTGTTGTCAGCCGGCTCCACGACAGACACGTACCCGTTCCAGGTGGACGATGGCAGGCTCGCCAGCCTGCGCAGCGGCTATCTCGAGCTGCTGCAGAAGATGTCGGCCGAAGCCACGCGGGTACTCGACAAGCTGCCCACCAACTTTCTTGCCCTGGGACTGATCAGCGCGGCATTGCCGGATGCGCGGATCATCCACATGCGGCGCAACCCGATCGACACCTGCCTGTCGATTTATTGCCAACCCTTCGAGGCCATCAACACCTACACCCACGATCTGGAGGATCTCGCGGATTACTATCGCGAGTACCAACGTCTCATGAATCATTGGCGCTCGGTGTTGCCCGAGGGCGCCATGCTCGAAGTGCCCTATGAGGGATTGGTGGCGGACCCGCAGGGATGGACGCGCGCGATGTTGCAGTTCATGGATTTACCCTGGGACCCGCGGTGCCTCGAATTCGATCGCACGCCGCGGACAGTGGTGACCGCCAGCAAATGGCAGGTCCGTCAGGCAATCGATGCGTCGTCCGTGGAGCGCTGGCGCCACTACGAAAGTTTCCTCGGGGCGCTGTTGTCATTGGCTCAGGGCTCGATCTGAACCGCGTTTTGCGGCCTCCGCTCCTCTAATTAGCTGCAGGTCGAGGCCCCGGAAGTGGGCCCGTCGAGCATCAGCACCGCCGCGCCACGCAGCGCGCGTACCTGGCCGAAGCGCTCCCCAACTGTGGTGCACATCCAACGACTGGCCCTGTGGACAGGTGGGTACAGCGCCACTCGCCTCCAGATCCGTTATTCACCCTTGAATTGAGAAAACAAAAACAATTATTTATTGACAGCGCTGTCTAATGGACATAGCCTCTAGGCGTCATCAATTCCGTCGTTGAAAACGGGCGATGTTTAGGGGGAGCGTGTTCCTGGGGGCCGCGCAATGACAGTGCTGTCAGAGCGCCAGCTGCTGGATGGAGCCCCCGAGCTCGCATCACTTCTCAGGGGGAACATCTATGTCGCATCGAGTCCACAAACGGTCGCGTCGCGCCGCACGTGCTGCGATGGTGACTGCCACGTCGCTACCGGTCATCTTCATGGGCACCGCTGTGAATGCACAGCAGGCGCCGGCTAATCCTTCGACCTCGTCTCAGGCTTCCGCGAGTCCGGCCGACCTGCAGGAAGTGGTCGTCACAGGTTTTCGTGCATCACTGCAGACCGCACTGGATGCCAAGCGCTCATCTATTCAGCCGATCGAGTCAGTGGCTGCAGAAGACATCGGCAAGATGCCGGACCAGAACGTGTCCGAGTCGCTGCAACGCCTGCCGGGCATTTCGATCAACCGCTCCGGCGGCAAGGGCACACAGGTATTGATTGACGGGTTGGCGAACAACCTGATCACGTTGAACGGTGAAGTACTACTCACCGGCAGGGAAATTTACTCATCCGGAGAAGGCTCCGGCGGAGCTGGGGGCATCCAGTACGCCTCCCTCGAAGGTATTCCGAGCGAAGAAATCGGCGGCATCGATGTCATCAAGAATCCCACCGCCCGGGATCGCGAAGGCGGGCTCGGCGGCCAGATCGACCTGAAAACGCGCTCGCCGCTCGCGCAGACCATGGGTCTGAATCTCGGCGGCAACATTCGCGGTACCAAGGCGAGCGGCGCCGACGGCGGCGTCACCCCGGTGGGAACCCTGGTGGGCGGCTTCAAGTTCAACGATAGCTTCGCGATCACCGCGAGCATCTCGTACGACGATGAAAAGAATCACGACAAGCAATTCCAGGATCAGAATCGCAATCAGTGGCTGATCACGAACACCGCGACTGTCGGGTCCTACGCCGGCAGCCCGGTCGCGAGCACGAACACCACGCTGCCAGGCGGCCAGACCTATATTGACCCGCAGCTGGCTTACTTCAGCGACGTTCTGAACCAGATCAAGACCAAGGGCGCCACCTTGGGGGCCGAGTGGAAGTGGACCGAGGACATCAGCAGCACCTTCAACTATTTCTTCATACGCGAGGAAGAAACCAGCACCACCTATTCCAACAAGGGCTGGTTCTCCGGCGGCAGCGGCCAGACCAATCACCCAGCCCACGGGTATCAGATAGATCCCGTGACAGGCGTAGTGACGCCGCCCGCGGCCGCGGCCCCGGCGTCATTTCCGGGTATCGATCCGTCACAGCCGTACTCCATCGATTCCAACGGCGTGATTCAATCGGCCACGATGATGGCCAACGGCGCGGAAACCTCGACCCTGTTCGAGAGCAACAGGACGACGGCCAACAACTTCCAGTTCGACACGAAGTTTGGCGGCGATAGCCGGGTAACCGGCGACGTCGGCCTGGCGTACGCGAAGGCTACCGGCGACTATGAGGCCGCCCAAGCGGACGTCGAGCACGGCTTTTATGGAGCCTTCGGCAGTGCGAGCCCGTCGGTCCAGCCCACCGCGCCCGGTTGCAACAATGGCAGCAACAATTGCACCAACGGCAATCACGGTTATGCCTGGACCTGGAACAACGGCGGGACCTCCGGCCTGCCTTCAGCCGGCTATCCGAACAACTACGGCTTCACGGATGTATTGTCCAATCCGGCCTACACGCTGTTCAAATCGAACTGGGCGTGGGCGAACAAGGTCGACGAGAAGAACTATTCGGGCAAGTTCAATCTGCACGCCAAGGCGGGCGAGGTGGTCACCCTCTCGGCGGGCGGGCGCTATCAGCACCGCGAGGTCGACTATGTGCATGGCCGATACCTCGAGAGTGGAGTAGACCCCTACGGAGTGGGTGGAGTCGGAGCCGCGACCGCGGCGGGCAACTGCTGCATCGGTGCGGCATCCGGGACCTGGCTGTATTTCCAGGACCCGGGTTACGCCACGATCCCGTATTCGACGCCGCAAACCAACCCCGATCTGTATCTCATCTACAAGAATTTCGCGGTCGGCAACATTGGCGTGAAAAATCCGGTCACGGGCGGCATGACGAATCCCGCCACCTACCTGAATACACTGTGGACGCAAGCGGGCGTGAAGAATGGCACCGAGTCGTTCTTCAAGGACGCCCTCAATTCGTATGACGTGAAGGAGAAAACCTACTCAGGCTACTTCATGGCTGATGCGGGCGATTCCCAGGATTTCTACCACGCCAATGTCGGCGTTCGGGTCGTCAAGACCGAACTGACGGTCGATGGCGGCCAGACGAACCCGAATGGCTCCACGTTCGTGGGCAGCGCATCCTGGAACGGCGTGAACGCCAACGATGTGGCGTTCGAAAGCAAGCGCACCTATACGGACGTGTTGCCGTCGCTCAACTTCGTGCTGAATGCGACAGACACCCAGAAACTGCGTTTTGGCGCGGCACGGGTGGTGGCTCCGCAGAACCTCAACGATATCGGCCGGGGCCTGCAGTACAACTTCACTCGTGCCGACCCGGGTCCCAACGGGGAAGTTCGTTTCAAATTCGACGGTGGCAACTCGGGGAATGCAAAACTCGATCCGTTCCGCGCGTCGCAGTTCAACCTGTCCTGGGAGGACTATTTCGCGGACGGTGGCCTGATCAGCGTTGGCGGCTTTTACAAGGCAGTCGACAACTTCGTGACGACGGCCAACATACCCACCTTTGTCCTTGACGGCACCGGTGGTACGACCGCCAACGTGTCATCGCTGGTGAACGGCGGTACCGGTACGATCAAGGGTCTGGAGCTCAGCGGGCAATACGCGTTCAGCAGTGGGTTCGGCATCCAGGCGAACTACACGCGCTCGGACTCCGATTCCACGCAGACCAGTTCGTTCGCCAGCCATCTGCCGATTCCAGGAGTATCCAAGAACTCCGTCAACGTCATCGGCTACTACGAGCGAGCGGGATTCTCGGGACGCCTGGCCTACGCGTGGCGTAGCGAAGCGGTGAACTCCTCTGGCGTAGGGTCGTCGTTCGCCTTCCAAGACCTCAACGGCAATTCGAAGGTGTACACGATTTACTCGGCACCCTACGGGCAGCTCGATGGACAGGTGGGATACGACTTCGGGCCTCACTTCGGTATCGTGGCTTCGGTGGTCAATCTGACCAACGAGAAGCAGCACACGTACCTGCAGTGGAAGAACGAGCCGTTTACCTACGACGATACGGGCCGCCGTTTCTTCTTTGGGTTCAAGGGCAAGCTGTAACAAGCTCTGCAGGTCCTTACGCGAGTCGAGGCGATAAGCGTAAGGACCCCTGCTGAGGCACAGCGGGGCACTCGTCATGTTAGCGCTACCGCCGAAAGTGACGTAGAGTGCCCCGAATCCCCCGGGGAGCTGGCTCGTGCGCCCGGCGCGCATCCGGCCGAAGAACCTGAAGTGACGTATGTCGGATGCTCAACACATCACTTGCGCACCTCGATCGGACGCCCGCAGCCCGGCAGGCGGTAATCGGATCAGGAGCATCGCGATTGTTGGCGGTGGCACCGCCGGTTGGGTAGCAGCCAGCATGCTGGCGCGCTCGCTGCCGGGGACCGGTACGGCCATTACGCTGATCGAATCACCGGAGATCGGCACGGTGGGGGTCGGCGAGGCGACTATTCCGCCGATCATCGACCTGCTGCGCTTTCTCAGCATCAACGAAGAGGATTTTGTCCGGCACACCAACGCTACGTATAAGCTCGGGATCAAGTTCTCGGACTGGAACGAGCCGGGCCACGCTTACTGGCACCCCTTCGGCACGTTCGGAGCCCCAATCAACCGCCGCCCATTCCACCACTGCTGGCATAAGGCGCGAGCCTCCAGCATGGCGCTGCGATTCAATGATTACAGCGTCTGCGCGGCGCTGGCCGACGAAGGCAAGTTCCACTTTCCCGGCGGCGACCCGGACAACGCAGCCTCGGGTCTGCGTTACGCACTGCACTTCGACGCGATTCTCGTGGCGCGATACCTGCGCAGCTATGCGGAGCGTTTGGGCGTCACCCGCATTGAGCGCAATGTTGCCGGCGCAACAATGCGGCCAGATGGTTTTCTCGACTCGTTGCAGTTCTCGGATGGGTCCTCGTTGCGCGCCGACCTGTACATAGACTGCAGCGGTTTTCGTGGCGTCCTGATCGAAAAAGCACTCGGTACGGGATATCTCGACTGGACCGCCCTGCTGCCTTGCGATCGGGCTGTCGCCCTCCCGACGACATCGAGCTTGCCGCGTCCGCCCTATACACACTCACTCGCCCGGGGCGCGGGCTGGCAATGGCGCATTCCACTTCAACATCGCGTAGGCAATGGGTATGTTTACTCGAGCGCGCACTGCACCGATGAACAGGCGCTGCAGGACCTGCTCAGCGTCACGGGCGGCAAGCCGCTGGCCGATCCGCGTTTTCTGCGCTTCGTAACCGGCCGACGCAAACTCTACTGGAATCGCAACTGTGTCGCGCTGGGGCTGGCGTCCGGTTTTCTGGAGCCCCTGGAATCGACCAGCATCCACCTCGTGACGAGCGGACTCTATCATCTGCTCGAGCACTTTCCCGACCTCGGCTTCGATCAGTCCAACATCGATTCGTACAACCGCGAGCTCATCGAGGAGTGCGAGCGGGTTCGTGATTTCATCGTTCTGCACTATTGCCTCGCGCGGCGCGCCGATACGCCGCTGTGGCGTTATTGTCAGTCGATGACCGTTCCCGACAGCCTGCGCGAGCGCATGGAGTTGTACAAGGGCACGGGGCGCATACGCATTCGTGCCGGAGAGTTGTTTACGGATCTGAGCTGGTTCTACATATTCGAGGGGCTTGGCGTGCATCCGGCCACTTACGATCCCCTGTTGGATGCCGTCCCGGAAAGCAGGCTCCACGAGATCCTCGTGTCGATGGCGCGCGCCACAGGCGCCGTTGTCAAAACCGCCCCTTCTCACGACAGTTACTTCAAAGCCAGCGTCACGGCCAGCAGCCGGGACTCGGCTTAGCTCATGATCGGTCACAGACCGGTCGTGCGTGGCCTCGGGCGAGGCGCAACGAAACGCACGCGTAGCGTCGATGCCGGTGCGGATGATGCCTGCGCCCGCAGAGCGGGACCGGAACTCTCCGGAACCAATCTGGTGCGGGCTGGCGATCACAACCAGCGTGTCACGCTGCACGCGATCCGCATAAACGGCCCGGTCACTCGCAATGACATTGCGGCAACGACCGGGCTCACGGGCGCCTCGATCGCCAACATCACCAGGCGGCTGCTGGGCGACGGGCTGATACTCGAGGCAGGCCGATCCCGCGGTGGACGCGGGGCTCCGTCAACCAGGCTCGTCATCAATCCTGACGGTTGCTTCTCCGTCGGCCTCAATGTCGATCGCGACCATATCACGCTGGTGGTTCTCGATTTTGTGGGCAAGGTGCGCTCCCGGTCCTCACACGAAATCGCCTTTGCAAGCCCGGAGACTGTGCGCGTCTTCTTTCAGCGCTCGGTTGGCCGCCTGCTGCAAAGAGCGCAAGTGCCACGCGATCGCCTGATGGGGGTCGGTGTGGCGTTTCCCGACGATATTGCCCGGGCGCATTTGCCGGATCAGCCGGGAGACTATGGCGCGTGGGCGCACGTCAGGGTCGATGACCTGATCCGCGACGTACTCGGCGTTGCTGTATTTGTGGAGAATGATGCGGCGGCAGCGGCGATCGGCGAAATGCAATTCGGTCTGGGCCAACAATACCGCAGCTTCTTCTATGTGTTGGTTACGGCGGCCTTGGGTGGCGGGCTGGTCATAGACGACAATTACTTCCGTGGGGCGGACGGCCGCAGCGGTGAAATCGGCTGGTTGCGCGCGGTTGACGGCTCCGGTGTGAACACGCAGCTGCAGAACATCGTGTCCCTGTCAGCGCTGTACGCTCGTCTTGCAAATCATGGGTTTCGAGTCCGTTCGCCCAACGGCTTGACGCAGCTCGAGCACGAGGCACGCGGGATCGTCGACAAGTGGGTCCTCGAATCGAGCGCCGCACTCATCGACTCCCTGCTGGCGGTCAACTGCCTGATCAACCCGGAAGCGATCCTGATTGGTGGACGGCTGCCCGCCATGCTCGTCGACCAACTCGCCACGTCCTTGAATGCCGGCATGCGGCGATTCGCCACGCAGGTGCCGGCCATCGCCACAGTAGCGCGGGCGGCCACCTCCAACGATGCGCCAGCGGTGGGAGCCGCGATCCTGCCCTTCAGCGACCGCTTCCTGCCGACTCGCCTTGCGCTTTTGAAGGGCTAACGCAATGTCAGATCTGAAACCAACCAGTGCGCATAACGGGAAACCCGCGACGCTCGATGACGTTGCGGCACTGGCGGAAGTTTCACCGAAGACAGTCTCGCGGGTCGTCAATTCCGAAGGGGGAGTTCACAGCGCCACTCGCGCGCGCGTCCTGCGCGCCATCGAGCTGCTTGACTACAAGCCCAATCTGAATGCTCGCGTATTGGCGGGGGACCGCTCCTATACGATCGGCCTGTTCTGCGAAAGGCCCGGCGGGTATCTGTCGGATTTCCAGGCCGGGGCCACTGACCGGTGCCGGGAATCCGGCTACCACCTGCTCGTGGAGGAATGGAACCGGGCCAACCCGAACGCGGTACGACATGTGACCGCGCTGCTGCGCCAGCTGCGCCCTGACGGCGCGATCCTTCTGCCGCCGCTGAGCGATGACCCGCTGATCTGCAATACTTTGCGCGATGCCTCCATCCCCGTTGTGCGGATCGCGCCGCGTGAGCTGTCAACCGATTCACCATCGATCGGAATAGACGACTACCTCGCGGCTCGTCAACTGACGGCACACCTGCTGGGTCTCGGCCACCGCCGCATTGGGTTCATACAGGGCAAGCCGGGGCACGGCGCCACCGAGCAGCGTTACCGGGGCTTTACCGACGAGATGCGCCACCAGGGCTGGCCGGTCGAGACGAGTCTCGTTGAGACCGGCAACTTTGTGTTTACGGATGGCGTCGGCTGCGCCGAACGCATGCTGCGCGCACCCGCCCCACCCTCAGCCATCTTCGCCAGCAACGATGACATGGCCGCTGCCGCAATCTCAGTCGCGCATCGAATGGGTCTCGATCTTCCGAGCGGGCTCTCGGTCGTCGGATTCGATGATGCTCCCATCGCAACCATGATCTGGCCACTTCTGACAACCGTGCGCCAGCCAGTCGCGAGGATGGCGCGCCATGCCGCTGGGCTCATCATCGAGCACTACCCCCGTCGATCCGGTTGGCCGGCTTCAGTTGCAAACACCGTGCTCGAATTCGAGTTGGTGATCCGCGACTCGACATCACCGCCGCGACGCAATCCCCCCGCACGCCGCTAGCTCTCTCGTTTTCAGATGCGCCTCAACGATCGCAGTCGTGCGTTGCTCGTCACCCGTTGCAAGAAGATCCAACAGAGCGCCGCGCAGGACAGCCAAGGCAAGCGACCGTTCGACAGTACCCGCCCGTGAACGCCGCAGTGGGGCGGGTTGTCGGGCCGCCAGCAACTCCTGCCAATCGTCTACGGTCTTGCGCGCGAAATCTGCGCAAGGGCCGTCCGGCTCAACGAGCGAGCGGGCGTAAGTCTCCAACCACAGTGCCAACATCGGACGATGTTGCTTGTCGAGTAACCACTGCCAGACGGCCCGGACCACGCTCGCGAAGTCCTCAGGGGAGCCGGTCGGCGGTATCTGCTGCAGGACTTCCAGTTCCGCCGCACGGGCACGGACCAGGAGTGCCTGGACGAGACCCTCCTTCGAGCCGAACAGAAACAACAACACGCGGGGGCTCGAGCCGACCGCCTGCGCCAGCGGGCGCAGCGACAAGCTCGTCAGGCCGTGCCGCAGAACGTAGTCATAGGCTCGCTCGAGCAACTCGAGCTGTCGCGCCGAGGAGGCTCGACTTTGAATCTGCATTGCATTACATTGACTGAAACGATCGTTTCAGTCAAGGGAATACCATGGATACTGCGCAATGCCGGATCCGCGCGCTCGGGGCCGCGGGTGACCTGGGGTGGGTCGTCATGGCACACGGTGAAATCTATCTGGCGGAGTTTGGATGGGATACGAGTTTCGAGACACTCGTTGCACGGATTGTGGCGGACTACGCAGGCCAGCACGACCCGGCTCGCGAAGCCGCCTGGATCGCGGAGGTCGATGGGCGCCGCGTGGGGTGTGTGTTCTGTGTGGCAGCCGATGCAACCACCGCGCAACTGCGCATCCTGTTGGTGGATCCGTCGGCCCGGGGTCACCACCTGGGCGGGCGACTGGTGGACGAGTGCATAGCCTTCGCGCGTAAGGCCGGCTACGAAAGAATGAAGTTGTGGACGAATCATCCGCTGACCGCGGCTCGTAAGATCTATCTGTCGCGCGGCTTCACGCTCGTCTCGGAAGAAACCCACCACAGTTACGGCACCGAACTGATCGGCCAGGTGTACGAGCTCGACCTGCGGCAGCCCGCCTAGACCGGCCGTTAACGCCCACACGGGCATATGTCAGCGCAATCATTATGCATCTTCCTCTGGCCCTATAAGTGTGCTTTAGTAGCAATGTCAGCGCTAACATACGGGGACTCTGGTGAACTGGCATGCAGTCTTCGGACCGCGCAGCGGCGCAAGGCTGGCTTGCGCCCTGCTCTTGGCAATATCGATGTTCCTCGGAGCGCCGCCGCAGGCGCGGGCCGCCGTAGCCAGCGATGTGCACCCGGCGGATTGGCCCGTCGTGCCGCGCGCGGTGCGTGTGCAGCCGGATCTCGAGAAGTTTGTTCAGCAGCTGCTGGATGCGATGACGCTCGAAGAGAAGGTCGGGCAGCTCATCCAGGCCGACATCGCCTCGATCAAGCCTGCGGACCTCGCCCAGTACCCTCTCGGTTCCATCCTGGCGGGTGGAGGCGCGGCGCCCGGCGGTGATGTACACGCAACAGGGGCCCAGTGGCTCGACCTCACCGATGCGTTTTTTCGTGCCTCGACACAGGCCACTTCATCTGCTCACCCGCCCATCCCGATCCTGTTCGGAATCGACGCGGTGCATGGACACGCCAAAGTCCGCGGCGCCACCATCTTTCCCCACAATGTTGGACTGGGCGCCGCCCATGACCCCTCGCTCATCGAAAAGATTGGACGGGCGACCGCTGAGGAAGTGGCAGCGACCGGCATAGACTGGACGTTTGCGCCAACAGTGGCCGTCGTACGTGACGTACGCTGGGGCCGCTCGTACGAAAGTTATTCCGAGGATCCAGCCCTCGTTGCTGCGTACGCGCGGGCCATGGTAACCGGAGTGCAAGGCAAGCTCGGAACCGCGGACTTCCTCGCACCGACGCATACACTCGTTTCGGCAAAACATTTCCTCGGTGACGGTGGCACTGTCGCGGGGCGCGATCAGTTCAACAATCTTGCCGACGAGCGCACTTTGCGGGAAGTGCACGGCGCCGGTTATTCCGCCGCGATATCAGCCGGCGATTTGATCGTGATGGGATCCTACAATGGCTGGCATGGCGCCAAGATGCATGCCAATAAGGCTCTGTTGACCGACGTGCTGAAGGGCCGATGGAACTTTCCGGGCTTCGTAGTCGGGGACTGGAACGCGCACGAGGAGATTCCCGGTTGCACGAAGTTCTCGTGTCCGGAGTCCCTGAACGCCGGTCTCGACATGTACATGGCGCCCGACAGTTGGAAGGAGCTCTACACCCACGTCCTTGAGCAGGTCCGCTCGGGGCAGATCGCCCAGTCGCGCATCGACGATGCGGCGCGGCGAATCCTACGGGTGAAGGCCGTGGCAGGCCTGTTCAAAAAGCCTGCGCCCAAGGATCGATTCCCGCCCGGACAGCTCGCCACCCTGGGCTCCGCGGCCCACCGCGAGATTGCCCGGCAGGCGGTGCGCGAATCGCTGGTCCTGCTCAAGAACAACCGCCACGCCCTGCCCCTCGATCCGCACTCCCGCATTCTCGTGACCGGTGCGGGCGCCGATCACATCGGCCTGCAGAGCGGCGGCTGGACTGTTGACTGGCAAGGCGATCACAACACCAACGCCGACTTTCCGGGAGCCACTTCAATTCTGGCCGGTATCCAGGCTGCCGTGGGCGCGGCAGGCGGCGAAGTGACCACCCGGATCGATGACATCAACACCAGCAAGCCAGCCGCAGCGATTGTCGTATACGGAGAGACTCCGTATGCGGAGTTTCAGGGCGATCGCGAGACGCTCGAATTCTCGCCGCAGGATGCGGCGCAACTGGAAACACTGCGCAGGCTCCGCGCGGCAAATATCCCGGTAGTCAGCGTGTTCATCTCGGGCCGGCCCCTTTGGGTCAACCGGGAACTCAACCTCTCGGATGGCTTCGTTGCGGCGTGGTTGCCGGGCAGCGAGGGCAATGGCATCGCGGATCTGCTCTTCAAGCCCCTCCCCGGCCACGCTACTTACGACTTCACGGGGCGCTTGAGCTTCTCGTGGCCGGCGACGGCGATGCCGGTGGTCTTCGATTCGGACGGTACCGTGCACGGTGCGCTGTTTCCGCGCGGGTTCGGCCTCTCGCTCGCGAAGTCACAGGAACTCGCGGCGGTTTCTGAGGACCCCGCGATCCCAGTCGTCTACCGCGACGAGGACACGCTATTTCACGCCGGACATGTCACGGCGCCGTGGTCGATCTTTGTTTCGGATTCCATCGCTCAAGTCCGACTCACGATGCAGTCACAGACCACGCCCAGCACAGCGGTAACCGCTCAGTTGACTCCACACGGTGACATTCAAGCCCTCTGGTCGGGACAAGGTACGGGGGAATTTCGAATCGGCGGACGCGCTGTCAGTTTGCAGGCGCTACCGGCGCTACCCACTGTCGGCGGCGCAGCCCTCCGCCTGCACTACCGCGTCGACGAAGCACCGCAACGACCAGTCGTTCTGAGCATGCGCTGCGAGCCACCGGCCAGTGCGCCGATCCCCGCATCCACCGGCGCGGCCGCGACCATGAGCCGCTGCGGCATGGCGCCAGGTGAGGGCATCGATCTCTCACAGTCTTTCCGCTCAGCGCACGCTGGCTCCTGGGAGACTTTGACCATACCTCTCACCTGCCTCCACCGCCCGGGTGCGACCCTGGAGCGGGTCAGCGCGCCCCTGGCACTCGAAAGCTCCGGCCGGCTTGGCGTAAGCTTCGATGACATCCGGTTCGTTCGCGAGACAACTGCCGCCTGTCCACCGCCGGCGCGCTGAGCGGCGGCCTGCCGCATAAAACGCCGCGCTTGCTGTACTCTAGGCTTCATGGCGAAGCCTTCTCAACCTGCGACGCTCGAAGATGTCGCGGCG
>Ga0307511_10000373_pt1 | contig 47702 bp, 45 predicted proteins | sample 13_EM_MG_FD_200266 | JGI IMG/M metagenome (GOLD analysis project Ga0307511, IMG submission 200266) | Populus trichocarpa ectomycorrhiza microbial communities from riparian zone in the Pacific Northwest, United States - 13_EM | ecosystem: Host-associated > Plants > Roots > Unclassified | place... | reverse complement strand
CACGACCTGGATCCGCGCCGCCTGGACGCCATCGTGAAGGTGTTGCGCGAGCAGGCTTCTGGCCATGACGACGCGCCGGTGGTGGACGTGACCACGGATCTGGACGTGGCGGTGACGGGGGCCGACGTCGTCTTCTCGGCCATCCGGGTCGGCGGGCTGGCCGGCCGGGCCACCGACGAGCGGGTGGCGCTGGAGCTGGGCGTGCTGGGCCAGGAGACGGTCGGCGCCGGCGGCATCGCCTACGGCCTGCGGACCATCCCGATCGCGGTGGACATCGCCCGCCGGATCGCCCGGCTGGCCCCCGAGGCCTGGGTCATCAACTTCACCAACCCGGCCGGCATGGTCACCGAGGCCATGGCCGCGCACCTGGGCGACCGGGTGATCGGGATCTGCGACTCGCCGGTCGGTCTCGGCCGGCGCGCCGCCCGGGCGCTGGGCATCGACCCCGAGCGGACCTGGCTCGACTACGCCGGCCTCAACCACCTGGGCTGGCTGCGCGCGATCCGCGTCGACGGCGTGGACGTGCTGCCGCGGCTGCTGGCCGACGAGGAAGCGCTCACGTCGTTCGAGGAGGGCAAGCTCTTCGGCGCGGACTGGTTGCGCGCCTTGGGTTCACTGCCCAATGAATACCTGCACTACTACTACTTCAACCGTGAAGCCGTTGCCGGCGCTCGAAATGCCGAGCAGACGCGCGGCTCGTTCCTGCTCGACCAGCAGTCCCGTTTCTACGAGCGGATGGAAGCATCCGGCACGCCCGCGTTCGCCACTTGGGACGCCACCCGGCTGGAGCGCGAGGTCACGTACATGGCGGAGAACCGCGAGGCGGTGGATGCCGGCGAGCGCAGCTCCTGCGACCTGGAGTCCGGCGGCTACGAGAAGGTCGCCCTGGCCCTGATGCGGGCCATCGCGCTGGACGAGCGGACCACCCTGATCCTCAACGTCCGCGGACGGGGGGCGCTCAAGCCGTTGGACGACGAGGCCGTCGTCGAGACCAACTGCCACGTGGACGCCAACGGCGCCCGGCCGATCATCGGCACGCCCTTGGACGGCCACGCCGTCGGCCTTGTCACCGCGGTGAAATCCGTGGAGCGAGACGTGATCCGCGCCGCCGCCACGGGCGACCGGACCGCCGCGCTGCGGGCCTTCGCCCTGCACCCCCTGGTCGACTCGGTCGCCGTCGCGCGACGGCTGCTCGACGGCTATCTGGCTAATGTCCCGGGTCTGGACTACCTGCGTGAGGAGAGCCGTGTTTGACGACCGCAAGCAGGTCGAGGACCGCCTCGATCGCGTGCTACAGCAGCGAATCCGCCCCGCCGTCTACGGAGCCACGATCCCGTTGACGCTGACCGCGTGGCACGTGCCCGACGAGCCGGTGCCGGTGGCCGAGGCGCTCAAGGCTGAATACGAGCCGTTCGCCGTGGGGGAGCGCTGGGGAAAGCCGTGGTCCACCAGCTGGATCCGCGCCGTCGGCACGGTGCCGGCGGAGTGGGCCGGCAAGCGCGTGGAGGCCGTCTTCGACCTGGGCTTCATCGGTGACTGGCCGGGCGGGCAGGCCGAGGCCCTGGTGTACGACGCCGACGGGCAGCCGGTGAAGGGCATCGAGCCGCGCAACCAGTACGTGCCCGTGGCCAACCCGGCTGCCGGTGGCGAGTCGGTGGAACTTCTCCTTGAGGCGGCGGGCAATCCCGACATCCTCGCCAACGGCTTCATCCCCACGCCGCTGGGCGACAAGCTCACCGCGCCGCCGGACCCGCTCTACACCTTCGCCCGCGCCGACCTCGCCGTGCTCGACGAGGACGTCTGGCACCTCGTGCTGGACATCGAGGTCGCCGGCGAGCTGATGCGCCAGCTGAGCGAGCACGACACCCGCCGGCACGAGCTTCTCCGAGCGCTGGAACGGATGCTCGACGCCCTGGACATCGCCGACGTGGCCTCGACCGCCGCCGCGGCCCGGGCCGAGCTGGCCGCCGTGTTGTCTCGGCCGGCACACGCCAGCGCGCACACCCTGTCCTCGGTGGGCCACGCGCACATCGACAGCGCCTGGCTGTGGCCGCTGCGCGAGACGGTCCGCAAGACCGGGCGGACGTTCTCCAACGTCACGGCGCTGGCCAAGGACTATCCCGAGTTCGTCTTCGCGTGCTCGCAGGCGCAGCAGTACGCGTGGGCCAAGGAGCACCATCCCGCCGTGTACGCCCGGATGCAGGAGGCGGCCAAGGCCGGCAACTGGGTTCCGGTCGGCGGCATGTGGGTGGAGGCCGACGGCAACCTGCCCGGCGGCGAGGCGCTGGCCCGGCAACTGGTGCACGGCAAACGGTTCTTCATCGAGGAGTTCGGCGTCGACTGCGAGGGCGTGTGGCTGCCGGACTCGTTCGGCTACACCGCGGCGTACCCGCAGCTGGCCCGGTTGGCCGGCATGCACTGGTTCCTGACCCAGAAGATCTCCTGGAACCAGACCAACAAGATGCCGCACCACACGTTCTGGTGGGAGGGCATCGACGGCAGCCGGGTCTTCACCCACTTCCCGCCCGTGGACACCTACAACGCGGTGTTCTCCGGCGAGGAGCTTGCCCACGCCGTGCGCAACTACGCCGACAAGGGCGGCGGCACGCGCTCGCTGGTGCCGTTCGGGCACGGCGACGGCGGTGGCGGCCCCACCCGCGAGATGATGGAGAAGGCCCGGCGGCTGCGTGACCTCGAAGGCTCGCCGCGCGTGATTGTCCAGGACCCCAACACGTTCTTCCGCGACGCGCAGGCCGAATACCCGGACGCGCCGGTGTGGTCGGGGGAGCTGTACCTGGAGCTGCACCGAGCCACGTACACCAGCCAGCACCGCACCAAGTCGGGCAACCGCCGCAGCGAGCACCTGCTGCGGGAGGCCGAACTGTGGGCCGCGACCGCCGCGCTGCGGGCCGGGTTCCCTTATCCCTACGCGGAGTTGGACCGGCTGTGGAAGACTGTGCTGCTGCACCAGTTCCACGACATCCTCCCCGGCAGCTCGATCGCGTGGGTGCACCGCGAGGCCGAGGCGACGTATGCGCGGGTCGCTTCGGAACTTGACGTGATCATCTCGGATGCCTCGGCGGCGGTGGCCGGCGGCGGGCAGGACGTGCCGTGGGTGCTCAACGCCGGCCCTCGCGCTCGTACCGAAGTCGTTGCGGTGCCTAAGGAATTGGCCGCCGGTGGGCAGGAGCTGTCCGACGGCACGGTGGCGGTTCTGGTCAATGCCCCGGGTTCCAGCGCCGGGCCGCTGACCGAAGCGCCGCAGCAGGCGGCGGTCATGGTCGGCGAACGGTTGCTGGACAACGGCTTGGTGCGGGTCGAGTTCGACGACGACGGCCTGTTCTGTTCCGTCTACGATCTGGTCAACGACCGCGAGGTGCTGGCCCCCGGCGCTCGCGGCAACCTGCTGCGACTGCACACCGACCTGCCGAACCAGTGGGACGCCTGGGATATCGACAAGCACTATCGCCACCAGTACACGGACCTGACCTCCGTAGAGTCGATCACCGTGGTCGAGCGCGGGCCGCTGGTCGGCGCCCTGCGGGTCGAACGCCGCTTCGGCTCGTCCACGCTCGTGCAGACTGTCAGCCTGCGCGCCGGCTCGCCCCGGATCGACATCGAGACCGAGATCGACTGGCACGAGCGCGAGAAGATCATCAAGGCCGCCTTCCCGCTGGACGTGCACGCCGACCGCTCGGCCGCCGAGATCCAGTTCGGCCACGTCTTCCGGCCCACCCACACCAACACCAGCTGGGAGGCCGCCCGGTTCGAGGTCTTCGGCCACCGCTGGGTGCACGTCGCCGAGCCCGACTACGGCGTGGCCGTGCTCAACGACTCCACCTACGGCCATGACGTCGGCCGCACCGCCCGGGAGGACGGCGGCACCACCACGACCGTGCGCCTCAGCCTCGTCCGCGCGCCGCGCAGCCCCGATCCGCAGGCCGACCAGGGCCCGCACCGCATGACCTACTCCCTGCTGCCCGGCGCCACCGTCGCCGACGCCGTCGAGGGCGGCTACGCCCTCAACCTGCCCCTGCGGGTCGTGCCCGGCTCCAGCGGCTCGACCTCACCGCTGGTGGCCCTCGACGGCCGCAAGGCCGCCATCGAATCCGTCAAGCTGGCCGATGACCAGTCCGGTGACGTCGTGGTTCGCCTCTACGAGTCACTCGGCGGCCGCGCCGACACCGTCCTGCGCCCCGGCTTCGCCGTCGCCCATGCGCAGATCGTCGACCTCCTGGAGCGTCCCCTCGGCCAGGACCTCCGGCCCGAGTCCGACGGTTCTGTACGCCTGCGACTACGCCCGTTCCAGGTCCTCACCCTGCGGATGACGCCCGTGGCATAGCTCGGTGGCGAAGCTGCGCCCCGCAAACAGCAGTACCTGTTCGATGACGCGACGCTCCGTCAGCCGTGCGGGACTTCACTGGCTGGTCACGGAGGTGGTGTGCGTCGCGAGTTCGTTCAGGGTCGCCGACACCGAGATGGCCAGGTCGTTGATCTGGGAGTCAGCGAACCAGGCCCTGCTGTAGGCGAGGGTGATGTTGAGGCGCCGCCGGTACCGGCTGACGACCGCGAAGATCATCGGTAGATGTCCGAGCGGAGCCAGGCGAACACCAGTGATCTCCAGTCCGTCAGGCAGGACGGGGTCCGCGATGGCACCCACGTCGGTGATGACCAGGGTGGGCGGGTGCTGGTCGATCATGTACTCGAAAGCGGCCAGTTCCATGGCGGCGGCGCCGGAGTCCAGCGCGGCACGCAGCTGGCGGGTGAGCTGGCGGCCGACAGCCACGGGCGTGGCCGACGAGTCGACCTCCAACCGGAGCGAGGTCGTGGTCGCCGCCGACTGGAGTACCTCGAACGGGATCGGGGGTTGCAGCCGGCGGCGCATGTCCACAGCGGTGGTGCACAGCATCCGCACTGTTCCGGTCGACGGTTCCAGAAACGTCCGCAGACTCGTCAGCAGGGCTGCGGAGACCAGCGCGTTGACGGTGAGCGAGGCGTCATGGGCGTGCTGGGCCAGGTTTGTGCTGCGGTCGGCGTCGACTTGGACGTCGACGGTCCGGAACGTCCGGTCAGCGCCGGGCATGCCGTTCACCGACGCTAGTGGTGGCAGGACCGCTGGGACCGCGCTGGCGTCGGATTGTGCTCGTTGCGCGACGAAGTCGTGGAGCTGCTGCCGGGAGAATCGAGCGGCGAGCAGGTCGTCCAGCGCTGGTCCCAGTACGGGTTCGACGACCTCGACGGGTACCGGTTCGCGCGTGAGCAGTGCGGTGTAGATGGCCCAGAACCGGCGGTTGAGCGCCAGATAGCTCATGCCGTCGGCGAAGGAACGGGGCAGAGTCATCACCACGCGCGTTCGGGTGGGTTCGCGGAGCAGGGTGATTCGCAGCAGGGGGCCAGGCGTCCAGGTGAGAGCGGCGTTGATCTCTTCCTCGAAGCTGGTGCCGTGGCCGAGCACCACCTGCGACGGCCGGTCGTCCACGACGATCCGGGGCCGGCCGTCCTTGGTGGAGAACCTGGCCGCCAGCAGTGGGTAGCAGGTTTGCAGATGCGTCAGCGCGACTGTGAGGATCTGGTCGTCGACATCGCCGTCCACTTCGCTGCACAGCACGAGTCGAACGTCTCCGGTCAACACGGCCGCCTCGTGCGGCGCGAGGAAACGCTCCATCGCAGCCCCCAGCAGGTGTGGACGTGGAGATCGTTCCGTGACCGTATCCGGGAACGTCCAACGGGTGGGCGGGTGGCTTGTGCTGTCCCACGTTCGCGGGATCGAGACCACCCGGTCAGACGCGCCGGGTCAGCTCCCACCAGCGGCGGCGGAGCGTCGCGAGCGACCTCGGCTCGTGCAGGCACCGTTCCCATACGAGCCGCCCCGCCGCACCCGCCGCACACCGGCTCATAACCGATGTGCGGGCGGGCCGGCGGGTGTCATAGCCAGCCGTTGGCCGCGGCGACGCGTGCGGCCTCGACACGGTTACGGGTGCCGGTCTTGCCGATCGCCGTGGACAGGTAGTTGCGCACCGTGCCCTCGGACAGGTGCAGCCGGGCGGCGATGTCAGCGACGGTGGAACCGTCCTCGGCGACCGCGAGTACGTCCTTCTCCCGCGGGGACAACGGGTTCGGGCCGGTCGACAGGGCACTGACGGCGAGCGTGGGATCGATGACACGGCGGCCGGCGAGCACATCGTGGATGGCGACGACCAGCCCTTCGACCGGGTCGTCCTTGACCAGGAAGCCGCTGGCGCCGGCATCCATGGCGCGGCGGAGGTAACCGGGCCGGCCGAAGGTGGTGAGGATGAGGACCCGGCAGGACGGCAGCGCCGCTCGCAACGCCGCGGCGGCGGAAAGCCCGTCCAGGCCGGGCATTTCGATGTCGAGCAACGCCACGTCGGGGCGCGTGCCCAGCACCGTGGCAACGACCTGGTCGCCCGAGCTGACCTGCGCCACGACGGTGAGGTCGGGCTCCATGTCCAGCAGCGCGGCCAGCGCCCCGCGCACCATGCCCTGGTCCTCGGCGAGCAGCAGCCGGATCACGACGCACCGACCGGCAGGTCGGCACGCACCACATACCCTCCGTCGTACGGTCCGGCCTCGAGGGACCCGCCGACACCGGTGATCCGTTCCCGCAGGCCGGTCAGCCCGTTGCCGAACCGGCCGCGCCGCCGGGCGCCCGTGCCGTCGTCGCGGATCTCGATCGACACCGCGCGGTCCGACGTGCTGACGACGATCACGCACCGGGTCGCGAACGCATGCCGCAGCACGTTGATGGTGGCTTCCCGCACGACCCACGCCAGCGGCTCCTGCACCTCGGCGGGCAGCGCCGGCCCGGCGTCCATGTCGACCCTGACACCGGCAGTGGTCAGCAACGCCCGCGCGGCGTCGAGCTCGGTGGTCAGCCCACGCCGCCGGTAGCCAGTCACGGCCTCGCGGACCTCGCCGAGCGCCTGCTGCGCGACCTGCTCGATGTCGGCGATCTCCCGCGACGCCATCGCCGGATCGGGGTCGATCAGCCGACGGGCGAGCTGGCTCTTCAGCGCGATGCCGGACAGGCTGTGCCCCAACAGGTCGTGCAGGTCGCGGGCGAAGCGCAGCCGTTCCTCGGCCACGGCGTCGGTGACCGCCAGCCGTGCCAGCTCCTCCCGGGCGGCCCGCAGTTCGGCGATCAAACCCATGGAGCGGCGGAAGAACAGCATCATGAGCCCGAGGAAGCAGACCAGGAACAGCTGGGTCAGCACCTGGGAGACGAACGTGTTGTCCTCCAGGCCCACCGGCATCGAATACCGGCAGCATGTCCAGGCCCAGGCTGCTGTCCTCGCCGAGAGTGAAGCTGACGGTGTGCCCGCCGGCCACCGCCTTGATCTCGGCCGGCGTGCCGTCGGCGACGATCCGACCGCCCGCGATCACCACGATCCGGTCCGCGTTCGCATCCGCCTCCTCCAGGTGGTGCGTGGCGAACAGGACGGTGCGGCCGTTGGCCCGGATGCCCCGCCAGAACGCCCGCCGCGACTCCACGTCCATCGCGCTGGTCGGCTCGTCCAGCACGAGCACGTCCGAGTCGCCGGCGGCGGCCACCGCGTAGCGGACGCGCTGCGTCTGGCCGCCGGAAAGCCGGTCGACGCGGCGGCCGGCGATCGCGGTGAGGTCGGCGTCGGCGAGCACCTCGGCCAGTGGGCGCGGCGCCGGATACATCCGGCGGGCCAGCGTCACCAACCCCCGCACGGTGACACCGGGCAGCAGGCCGCCGTCCTGGAGCATCGCCGCGATCCGGCCCTGTGCCACAGCGTCCGCGGGATCCAGGCCCACTATCCGGACTGCCCCAGAGCTGGGTCTGAGCAGGCCCAGCATGATGTTCACCGACGTGCTCTTGCCGGCCCCGTTCGCGCCCAGCAGCGCCACCGTCTGCCCGGCGGGGATCACCAGATCGAGCGCCTCCACAGCGGTCACCGGGCCGAACCGCTTGGTCACCCGGTCGAATGTCACAGCTTCCGTCGTCACGCCACGGGACGCTATTGCGCCGACTCAGCTGCGGATACTGCCGCGGATCAGCGGTCGGCCGTGACAATTGTCAGACGTCCACACGCACGAGCGCTCCGTGGCCAGGCCGGCAGCGTCCGCCTGGTCCCGGCGTCGCCGAACGCTCGCTCACGCCGATGAGCGGGCACGTCGCTCGTCCGCGCGCCGAGAAAACCCGTTGCGAGTGGCCGGCATCAGATGTCTAGTTGATCGGCCACCAATCACGGGAGGGAAACATGACGCGCATGTCGTTGCCCACCCCGACGCTGCACACCGCTCGCCTTCGACTGCGTCCCTTCGACGACACGGATGCGAACGATCTTTTCGTGCTGCACAGCAGCGCCCACGTGTTGCGCTACTGGGACGCGCCGCCGTGGAGCGAACGCGGGCGCTCCAAGCGGTTCATCGCGGCTTGCCGGCAGATGGCAGAGGAGGGCACCGGGGCGCGGCTGGCCGTGGACCGTGTCTCCGACGGGGCCTTCATCGGCTGGTGCAGCCTGAACGGGTGGAATCCGGACTACCGCAGTGCGGCGCTGGGCTACTGCTACGGCGATGCGGCGTGGGGCCATGGCTACGCGACGGAGGCCGCGCGCGTTGTGCTGCGGTGGGCATTCGACACGCTGGACCTGAATCGCGTCCAGGCTGAGGCCGATACACGCAACGCGGCGTCTGCCCGCGTGCTGGAGAAGCTCGGGTTCGTGCGTGAAGGGACGTTGCGGGAAGACTGCGTCGTGAACGGCGAGGTCTCCGACTCGTGGGTCTACGGGCTGATCAGGCGGGAGTGGCGGCCGTCGTCCGAGCCGGTTGCGGCCCGCTAGGTCGTTACTCTCTCGTGAGACGTCGCCCGGCATCCGGGTGCTTCGCATCGCCCCGTCGAGGGGCCGGCACCGGGCACTCTCAATGCCGCCGAGAGCGCCTCGCTGAGCACACGCACATGCCGATGAGTGGACACCTGACCTTGGGCTGGCGCGGAAAGCCGCGGCTTGCAGGTTGGATCGAACCAGGATATTTTCGATACGCAACGGTAGCGTAGCGGAAGTGGGCGCGGGTGGGTACTTCGGAGTCCAACGGCATGACTCGGCCCTCGACGATGGGACGGCCGCGGGATTCCAGCCGTGACCTGGCCATTCTTGACGCGACACTGTCACTGCTGACCGAGGTGGGATACGAGCAGCTCTCGATGGAGGCGGTGGCCGGGCGTTCCGGGGCAGCGAAGACGACGATCTACCGCCGCTACCGCGACAAGGCGGCACTGGTCGCCGCAGCGGTCGAGCGCCGCGCGCCCGCGAAACCCCCACAGCCTGGGGGAGAGAGCCTCCGGGAGGACGTGCATTCCCTGGCGGCGTGGCTCGCGCGGAGCATCTCCGAACAGGACGTGGGTCTGCTCGGGGCCGTGTTCGCCGGCATGCGCAATGACGCGCAACTCGCCCAGGCGATGCGGCGGATCCTGCGGCGGGACGAGACCGCGATGACGGATGGACTTGTTCGCCAGGCGGCCGAGCGACTGGCGCCCGGGGCGGCAGCGCTTTTTGCCGAGGTCGCACCCGCGGTGATCACGCATCGCGTCGTGGTCGTGGGCGAGCCGTGCGACGCCGCCTTCGTCGCGCACCTCGTCGACGACATCCTCTTGCCGCTCCTGCGCCGTACCTGAGCGTCCTCACACGCGATCACTCGCAAACCAGGAGCCACGATGAAAGCAGTACGTTACGACCGTTTTTCAGGCATCGACGGGATCTACCTCGCGGACGTCCCCGAGCCCGTGGCCGGCCCGGGCGAAGTGGTCGTGCGGGTCGAAGCCGGTGCGCTCAACCCTGGAGCGCTACCGGCGCTGCACGGCAGTTCGTACACGCCGGGTCGCGATCTCGCCGGTGAAGTCGTGGCGGTCGGCGCCGACGTGCTCGGCTTCACCGTCGGTGACGCGGTGCTGGGCCGGCTCCAGAGCTGGGACGCCCACGCCCAGTTCGCCGCCATCCCCGCAGCCCAGTTGGTGATCAAGCCGCAAGCCCTCTCCTGGGACGTGGCGGGCTCGCTCTACACCACACCGATGGCGGGTCTCGGCGCCATCCGGGCGGTTGAACCCCGGCCGGGCGAGACCATCGTGATCTCGGGCGCATCGGGCGGCGTCGGGTTCACCGCCGCCCAGCTCGCACTCCGTGCCGGGGCGAGGGTGATCGGTCTGACCAGCGACGCACATTTCGACCTGCTCCGGCACCATGGCATCCAGCCTGTCCAGTACGGCGACGGCGAACAGGAACGACTCCTCGCCACGACCGGTCGAGTTGACGCCTTCATCGACGCCGTCGGTGGCGGCTACATCGACCTCGCCATCAACCTCGGCGTTCCGACAGACCGCATCGACACCGTCGTCGACTATCGCGGAGCGAAAGAGAAGGGCGTCAAATCTCTCGGAACGACCGACGCCGGCGGCCTCCCGGCGCTGGCCGAACTGGCCGCCCTCGCCGCTACCGGCGACCTGCACATCCCCATCGCCGCAACGTACCCACTCACCGCCGTGCGCGACGCCTATCAGGCCTTGGCCGACCGCAAGATCCACGGCCGCATCGTGCTGCATCCCCAAGATCTCGTCTGAACCACCCTCGTCCCACATCCGCTCATGCCGCTGGTCGTGTGCGTCGACGCCTCGCGCCCGGCCTGCGGCTTGTCACTGGTCGGTTGGCGGTTGAAGCGAGTTCCAGGTGAGTTCGGGCAACGTGCCGCTGGCGATGCCCAGGTCGGCCCGGGCACAGGCGTAGAAGTCGTTACGAAGTCGCATGGCGTTCTTGTATGCCTCGACGAACGCCCCCTGCCCGGGGTGGTCCTCGCGCAGCAGGCGCTCGAGCTGCCATACCTGTTCGTGCCAGGCTCGAGCGGCGGTGATCGTGGCGGGATCACCAAGCAGCAGAACCGTTTCCCAGTTCAGCGCGCGTTCCGTCTCGGCCTCGGCCAACTCGGCGAACGCCGCGTCGAGGTCGATGGGCCGGCCGCTGCCGATCAGGTTCCTGGTCTCGGCGATGCGCCGGCACAGCCGAACCATGCGCTTTACGCCGTTCGCGTACTCCGTGTAGGCCGCCAGGCGCTTGTCGTCCCATCGCGCGGACTGCGTGCGCCGCCAGCGTATTCGCTCGGTAGTGGTGGTGACGACGAACGTCGCGGCGGAACCTAGCAGGACACCGGCGATGGTCAGGATCTGTGTGATGGCGGGGTTCACAGCCCGAAGCCTGCCACGACCGTCGAGAATCCCGACGATCAATTCGATGACAGCATCGCGGACCTCCGCCACTGCCGTACCATCGGCCAGTGACCACCCCGGACGGCCCGGCCGATCTCAACGACATCGTCGTGGTCGTCGGCCACCCCTTCGGCGATGTCGAGGTGCCGCTGGCCGACTGGATCGCCACCGGCCCCGGACCCCGACCGTTCGTGCGGCCGCTACGGGCACGGTCACGCTCCACCGGCCAACCTCTGCCACCGTCCGCGGTCCCGTTGCGCTACCGCAACGACGAACAGTCCCGCCAGGCCATCCAGGACGGCCTGCTCGACAACCCTTGGCCAGACAGCCTTCCGTCACGTGATCCGGGAGCCTGAGCCGGAAAACGCCGCGAGCTGTTCAGGTTGTTCGCACGATGTGGTTCTCCCAGGCCCATGCGGCGATCTCGACGCGATTGCGCAGCCCGAGTTTGGCCTGGACGCCGGCCACGTGGCTCTTGACGGTGCTCAGGGAGATGAACAGCTCGGCCGCGATCTCCTGGTTGGTCCGGCCCCGGGCGATGGCCCGCACGACTTCGGTTTCCCGGGCGGACAACGGTCGTGTCGCGCGGGTTGGGGACGGTGCGACGGCGGTGATGTGGCGCAGCAGCCGCACCGTGACTGACGGGGAGACCAGGGCGTCCCCGGCGTCGGCGGCACGGACGGCTTCGACGAGCAGGCCCGGGCCGGCGTCCTTGAGGACGAAGCCGACCGCGCCGCCGCGCAGCGCGCCGTAGACGTACTCGTCCAGGTCGAAGGTGGTGACCACGACAACCCGCAGCGGGTCGGCGACGCCCGGACCGGCAAGGGCACGCGTGACCGCGATGCCGTCGAGGCGTGGCATCCGGATGTCCACAAGACACACGTCCGGGCGCAGGCTCCGGGCCAGCTCAACGGCTTCGACGCCGTCCCCGGCCTCGCCCACCACGGTGATATCGGGCTGGTCCTCCAGGATGAACCGCAGCCCGCGGCGAACCATGGTCTGGTCGTCGGCCAACAGGACGGTGATGCTCATCAGCGGCCGCCCTGCGCGGTGGGCAGCGTGGCCAGCACCGACCAGCCGCCACCATGGCGCTGGCCCGCCGAGAACGTTCCGCCGAGCGCTTCGACGCGTTCGCGGAGCCCGATCAGTCCGTATCCGCCGCGATGCCGGATCGCCGTCGCCGGTGCGTCGTCCGCGACTTCGACGGCGACGCACTCGGGTTCCTGGCTGACGTTCACGGTGACCGAGCGGGCGTGTGACGCGTGCCGGGAGACGTTGGTCAACGCCTCCTGGACGATCCGGTACACGGTGCTGGTGACCTCCGGTGGCCATGCCGGCTCGTTCCCGGACAGGTGCAGGCGCACAGGAGGGCCGTGCCTGGTGAACCGACGCACGAGGTCGGTGAGCTGTTCGGGTTCGGGCAGAACCGGGGCCGAGTCGTCGGTGTCACGCAGGACGCCGACGACCCGGCGCATCGCGGCAAGCGCCTCGGAGCTGGCGGTCTCGATGTCGGTCAACGAGTCGTCGAGTTGCTCCGGGTGCTTGCGCCGTACGATCTTGGCGGCCTGGGCTTGCAGCACGACGCCGGCGATGTGATGGGCGACAAGGTCGTGCAGCTCTCTGGCCAGCTCCAGCCGTTCCTCCCGGCGAACGTCCTCGATGACGGCCTGCCGGCGGGTCTCTCGCAGTCGCCGCAACAGCCCCGTCGTGATGGCGGCCGACCAACCCAGCCCGTTCAGCACCACCACGCCCGACTGGGAGACCGGACTGTGGGCGGTGAGCAGGCTGCCCGCGGCCACCGCCAGGCCGGCCGCCGCGACAGCGCTCGCCGGCAGCGGCGGCAGTGTCCTGACCGCCGCGGCCACCAATACCGACAGTGCCAAGGCCATCGCCGGGCCGGGCTGGCTGGGCAGATGGGAGAACCACACGACCACAACGGCCACCGCGGCGGCGGCCAGGCCCGCGACAGCCGCTCGGGCCCGATCACGCCGACGGACGAGCGCGATGGCGCACACCACGGTCCCGGCGACGAGGTTGAACTGCCAGTAACCGCTGCCCCAACTGCTGGCGATCCGGGCGGCCTCGTACCCGAGTGCCGCCACGAACACGGCGCCCAGTCCGACATCGGCCGCTGCTCTGACCGCCTTCCCCCGCACGTTCACCCGGCCAGGCTACGAAATCGCGGACCGGTCGCAGCACCGGTCGAAAGTACGACCGCTCGCCGGCCGATCGTTCTTTGCACCGATGCCGCGGGCGGGCCGGGTCCGCAGGATGAGCAACCATGTCCACTCACCACGTCGCACCTGGCCGACCACGGATCGTCGCGCTCGACGTCGTGCGGGGGTTCGCGCTGTGCGGGATCCTGCTCGCCAACGTCCAGCCGATAGCCAACGCAGGCCGATTTGTCATCGCGGACGCGCCGTCCGGCCTTTCCTTGTTCGGGCTGCTGGTGGAGCAACGCTTCATGCCGATCTTCGCCTTTCTCTTCGGCATCGGGTTCTCGCTGCTGCTGCGCGCGTCGGCGGGCCGCACCACCAGTCCGCGACTGCTTCTGCTGCGCCGGCTGCTGGCCCTGCTCGTGGTCGGCGTGGCCCACTTCGTGCTGCTGTGGCACGGCGACATCCTGTCGACCTACGCCGTCGTGGGCATCCTCGTGCTGCTGCCCTCGACCTGGCTGCCCCGCCCGGCAGTCGTCGGGCTTGCCGTCGCGTTCCTGGTGACGTCGCTGGTGATCGGTGACGGCAGGTTCACCTTCGTCGGAGGTCTGTTCCTGCTGGGCTCGGCCCTGGTCAGATACGGCGTGGTCGACCGTGTCGAACAGGCCACCCCGGGCCTGGCTGTGGTGGGTCTGGGCCTTGCCGCCGCGGCCGCACCCGCCCTGTGGTGGCAGGCCGGCCTGCGGGCGGAGGACCGACAGTTCCAACTCGCCCTCGCCCTGGCCGGACTGCTCCTTGCCGGGGTCTACGTGTGCGCTGTGCTGCTCCTGCTCCGAACACCACTGGGACCGGTGCTGCGGACCGTGTTCGCCCCGCTGGGTCGGATGGCGCTGACCAACTACCTGACCGCGACCGTTCTGGTTCTGGCAGTCGGGCACGTGCTCGGCAGCGCACCGGAAACCTGGTCCACCTCAACCGTGTTGCTGGTCGCCGGCGCCATTCTCACCGTCCAGTGGGCATGGTCGACGCTGTGGCTGCGCAGCTGCCACTACGGTCCGCTCGAATGGCTGTGGCGCTGGGCGACCTGGATGCGCCGTCCACCTCTGCGGCGGGCCGGGCCGACGACGCTGCGCGACATCGACGGCGAGGTGGTCTGGTCATCGCGACGAACGGACACCGCCGACCAGTAGCCGCACCTGGCGGCGTGCCGGCTGTGTCAGATGTCTTGATGCTGGTCCGGCGGCAGGGCGAAAGGGTCGGCAGGCAGGAAAGGAAGCAGCCATGGTCCTATGTCGGCGACCGCCTCGGCTGCTTCGGTCTGGCTGCACCCCGGGTTGAGGCGCGTGCCGCGGGGCGGCCTGGACCTGACCGCGGACCAGGCCCGCGGCCATATCGACGTCCTCGACCTGTCACCCGGGGGCAGCGCGACACGAGCGGACGTCGGAAGTCCCTGGAACACCAGCGTCTAGAGTCGCGACGCACTTTCGTGCCGAATCGAGTGCGCGTGGCGTCGGCCGGCTTGCCCCTGCTGCTTCCCACGCGGCGACGTTATGGAGTGGACTCCAGGGTTAGGTTGAGACCATGCTCTGGTCCGAGTTGATCACCGACGACTTCGTCGTCCCGATGGGGTTGTCCGCTGAGCGGTTTCGCCTGGAACCCCTTGGGCCACAACACAACGAGCGCGACCACGCGGCGTGGACGAGCAGTATCGAGCACGTGCGGTCGACGCCGGGCTTCGAGGACTGGGACTGGCCCCCGGCGGAGGGGATGTCGCTGGAGCGCAACCTCGCCGACCTGCGCCGGCACGCGGATCACTTCGCGCGGCGGGTCGGGTTCACCTACTCGGTCATCGAGGTGCCGGGCGACGACGTGATCGGCTGCGTGTACATCTACCCGGCGCGCGACGACGCCGCCGTGCGCGTGCACTCCTGGGTCCGGGCCGACCGCGCCGACCTGGACCGGCCGCTGTACGAGGCGGTGTCCGCCTGGCTGGCGACCGACTGGCCCTTTCCGGAAGTGCGGTATGCGCCGCGGCCCCGCCTGAACTGACATTCGCAAGCGTCGGACAACGGTCGTATGGTTGGCGCGTGCATAGACGGTCTATCCCGATGACGGCGGCGTGACCGCGCCGCCCCGCCTCGCGCGGACCGCGATCCTCACCGTCGACGACGACCCCGGCGTGTCCCGGGCGGTGGCCCGCGACCTGCGCCGCCGCTACGGCGACCAGCACCGCATCATCCGCGCCGAGTCCGGGAGCCAGGCCCTGGACACGTTGCGTGAGATGAAGCTGAGGGGCGAGCTGGTGGCGGTGGTTGTCGCCGACTACCGGATGCCGGACATGAACGGCATCGAGTTCCTCGAACAGGCGATGGACCTCTACCCGTCGGCCCGGCGGGTGCTGCTGACGGCCTACGCCGACACCGGCGCGGCCATCGACGCGATCAACCTCGTCGACCTGGACCACTACCTGCTCAAGCCGTGGGACCCGCCGGAGGAGAAGCTGTACCCGGTGGTCGACTCGCTGCTCGACGCCTGGGCGGCCACCGACCACAAGCGGGTGCCGGAGACCAAGGTGGTCGGCCACCAGTGGTCGGCCCGCTCCTCGGAGGTGCGGGAGTTCCTGGCCCGCAACCAGGTGCCCTACCGCTGGTACCAGGTGGACGAGCCGGAGGGCGAGCGCCTGCTGGCGGCGGCCGGCGCGGACGGGCGCACCCTGCCGGTGGTGATCACCACCGACGGCGAGGCCCTGATCGCGCCGACCGACGCGGCCCTGGCCGACCGGGTCGGCCTGAGCACCAAGCCGTCCGAGCGGTTCTACGACCTGGCCATCATCGGCGGCGGCCCGGCCGGCCTCGGCGCGGCGGTCTACGGCGCCTCCGAGGGGCTGCGGACCGTGCTGATCGAGCGCACGGCCACCGGCGGCCAGGCCGGCCAGAGTTCACGGATCGAGAACTACCTGGGCTTCCCGGACGGCGTGTCCGGCGCGCAGCTGGCCGACCGGGCCCGCCGCCAGGCCACCCGGTTCGGCGCGGAGCTGATCACCACCCGGGACGTGGTCGGCGTGGAGGTCAACGGCTCGGCCCGCACGGTGCGGTTCGCCGACGGCGAGGCCATCGACGCGCACGCGGTCATCCTGGCCACCGGCGTGTCCTACCGGCAGCTCGTCGCGCCCGGCCTGGACGAGTTCACCGGCCGCGGCGTGTACTACGGCTCGGCCCTGACCGAGGCCACCAACTGCTCCGAGCACGACATCTACATCGTGGGCGGGGCCAACTCGGCCGGCCAGGCCGCGGTGTACCTGGCCCGCACGGCCCGGTCGGTGACGATCGTGGTGCGGGCCGGCTCGCTGACCGACTCCATGTCGCACTACCTGATCCAGCAGATCGCCGCGGTCCCCAACATCTCAGTGCTGACCTGCACCGAGGTCGTGGAGGCGCACGGCGGGGAGCACCTGGAGAAGATCTCCTTGCGGCACAACGGCAGCGGCGAGGTGCGCACGGTCGACGCGTCGTTCCTGTTCGCCTTCATCGGCGCGGCCCCCCGCACCGACTGGCTGGACGGCGTGGTGGCCCGCGACGACCGCGGCTTCGTCATCGCCGGCCCGGACCTGGACGTCGAGAAGGCGCTGCGCGACTGGCCGCTGGACCGGCCGCCGTACCACCTGGAGACCAACGTGCCCGGCGTGTTCGTGGCCGGCGACGTGCGCTGCGACTCGGGCAAGCGGGTCGCCTCCGCGGTCGGCGAGGGGGCCATGGCCGTCATGCTGGTGCACCGTTATCTGGAGCGGACATGAGCCCTCTGCCGTGCGACATCGCCGAGCTGCGCACGCTGTTCCTGTTCGAGAAGCTCGACGAGGACCAGCTGGAATGGCTGTGCGAGCACGGGCACATCGAGCACTTCGAGCCCGGCCCGGTCTACCACGAGGGTGACCCGGCGACCTGCTTCTACGTGCTGATCGAGGGCGGCCTGGCGATGTCCCGGCGGGTCGGCGCCGAGGACGTGGAGATCACCCGGACCAGCGCGCCCGGGGTGTACGCCGGGGCGTGGCGGGCGTTCCTGGGCGACCGCGTGCCGCAGACGTACGACGGCTCGATGCGGGTCACCGAGCCGTCCCGGTTCTACGTGCTGGACGCCGAGCTGTTCGAGCAGCTGATGCGGGACTGGTTCCCGATGGCGCTGCACATGCTGGAGGGCCTGTTCTTCGGCATGCAGAACACCCAGCAGGCGGTCGGGCAGCGGGAACGGCTGCTGGCGCTGGGATCGCTGTCGGCCGGGCTGACCCACGAGCTGAACAACCCGGCCGCCGCGGCCGTGCGGGCCACCTCCGCGCTGCGCGAGCGGGTCGCCGGCATGCGGCACAAGCTGGGCATGATCGCCGCCGGCCCGTACGACCGGGTGCAGCTGGAGACGCTGATCAAGCTCCAGGAGCAGGCCGTCGAGCAGGTGGCCAAGGCCAAGCCGCTCAGCCCGCTGGAGGCCGCCGACCGGGAGGACGAGCTGGCCGACTGGTTCGACGAGCACGACATCGCCGGCGGCTGGGACCTCGCGCCGACCTACGTGCAGGCCGGGCTGGACGTCGCCTGGCTGGACTCGGTGGCCCGCACCGTCGACGCGTCCATCCTGGAGGGCGCGCTGCGGTGGCTGAACTACACCATCGACACCGAACTGCTGATGTCCGAGATCGAGGACTCCACCACCCGGGTGTCCACCCTGGTCACCGCGGCCAAGCAGTACTCGCAGCTGGATCGCGCGCCGTTCCGCCCGGTCGACGTGCACGAGCTGCTGGACAGCACGCTGCTGATGCTGGGCCGCAAGATCGGCGACGGCGTGACCGTGGTCAAGGAGTACGACCACAGCCTGCCCCAGGTGCCGGTCTACGCGGCCGAGCTGAACCAGGTGTGGACCAACCTGATCGACAACGCCATCGCGGCGATGGAAGGCGTCGGGACGCTGACCGTGCGCACCGCGAGGGACGAGGACCGGCTGCTGGTGGAGATCGGCGACACCGGTCCCGGCGTGCCGGCGGAGATCAAGAGCCGGATCTTCGAACCGTTCTTCACCACCAAGCCGGTCGGCTCGGGAACCGGCCTGGGCCTGGACATCTCGTGGCGCATCGTGGTCAACAAGCACCACGGCGACTTGTCGGTAGAGTCGGTTCCCGGCGACACCCGTTTCCAGGTGCGGATTCCGCTCACGACCCAGGAGGCAACGTCATGACCGTTCCCGGGATCGACCCGTCCGTGCCGCCGAGCGGGACCGGCTGCGTCGAGTGCGACGACGCCGGCGGCTGGTGGGTGCACCTGCGCCGGTGCGCCCAGTGCGGCCACATCGGCTGCTGCGACTCGTCCCCGGCCCAGCACGCCAGCGCCCACGCCGCCGCGACCGGGCACCCGTTCATCCGCAGCTTCGAGCCGGGCGAGGACTGGTTCTGGAACTACCAGACCGAGCAGGCCTACGAGGGCCCGAAGCTGGCCGACCCGCAGCACCACCCGGTGGACGCGGCGATCCCGGGCCCGGCCGACCGCGTGCCGGCCGACTGGCGCAGCCACGTGCACTAGTCATTGCCGCGGGCACCCCGCTCTCCCCAAGATCAAGGGACCAAACCTCTCGTCCAACGCCATGAAGGGCCCCTTCATGGCGACGCTGGGACGCTTCTTGTCGCCCACGGCCCCCCGCGCTATCGTTTGGATACAAACGAGCTGCGGAGGGCGCCGTGGGCCACGTCGATGTGGATCTCGCTGACCTGGACCTGTTCGAGCGCGACGCCGCGTGGCCGGTGTTCGCCCGGCTGCGCCGGGAGGCCCCGGTGCACTGGAATCCCGAGCCGGCGCCCAACTCCGGCTTCTGGTCGGTCACCCGGCACGCCGACATCATCGCCGTGGACCGCGACAACGAGACGTTCACGTCGACCAGGTTCGTGAACCTGGAGGAGGTCGACGACGACCAGATCCGGATCCGGCGGTCCATGCTGGAGTCCGACGGCGTGCGCCACCGGGCCCTGCGCAAGCTGCTGCTGCGCGAGTTCGGCGGCCCGGCCCTGCGCCGCTTCGAGGACTTCCTGCGCGACCTGACCGCCGTCACCGTGGACGCCGCGCTGGACAAGGGTGAGTTCGACTTCGTCCGGGAGATCAGCGCCGACTTCCCGATCCAGGTGCTGGCCCGGCTGCTCGACGTGCCCGCCCGGGACACCGGGCAGCTGGTCCGGTGGGGCAACCAGATCAGCGCCAACACCGACCCCGACTACACCGACGTGCTGCTGTCCGACGCGGAGAGCGAGCGCTACAAGAACCTCCCGTTCCGCTCGCCCGCCTCCCTCGAGGTCTTCGAGTACGGCCGCGCCCTGGCCCGGCAGCGGCGCGACGGCGACGGCGAGGACCTGGTCAGCAAGCTGGTCAACCGGGTGCCCGCCGACGGGGAGCCGTTGTCCGCCACCGAGTTCGACAACTACTTCCTGCTCCTGGTGGTGGCCGGCAACGAGACCACCCGCAACGCCATCAGCCACGGCATGCACGCCCTGCTCCACCACCCCGACCAACTCCGCCTGCTGCGACAGGATCCGTCGCTGATCCCCAACGCCGTCGAGGAGATCCTCCGCTGGGCCAGCCCCGTCTACCACTTCCGCCGCACCGCCACCCGTGACGTCGAACTCGGCGGCCAGCACATCCGGGCCGGCGACAAGGTGGTCATGTGGTTCGCCTCCGGCAACCGCGACGAGGCCGTGTTCGACCACCCCGACCGCTTCGACGTCACCCGCTCGCCCAACCCCCACCTCACCTTCGGCAAGAACAGCCCGCACTTCTGCCTCGGCGCCAACCTGGCCCGCCTCGAGATCCGGCTGATGTTCGAGACCCTGTTGCCGCGGCTGAAAACCGTCGAGCCGGCCGGCGAGGTGACCCGCGTGCGCAGCAACTTCGTCAACGGCATCAAGCGGTTCCCGATCCGCGTCCGCTGAGCCTTCCTTGTCGGAATCCCTATCAAAGGTGTCGCTTCCGCCTCTGACTTCGCGGTGAGCGCCGATCTACAGTCGGTCGCGTGCCGGGGAGAATCCCCGGCGATCCGTAATGGAAGAGGAGAGCATGCCGATCGGTTTGCTGGTCCGCATCGAAGCCAAACCCGAATACGCGGACCAGGTGGAGAGCGCGCTGCGGGGCGCGCGGCAATTGGTCGACCAGGAGCCGGCGACCGTGACCTGGTTCGCTTTCCGCCAGTCCGCCACCGTCTTCGGGATCTTCGACACCTTTGACGACGAGCGGGGGCGCGAGGCGCACCTCGGGGGGCAGGTCGCGGCCGCGCTCGGGGAGCTGGCCAAGACGGCGCTGGCCTCGGCCCCGGTGATCAGCGAGGTGGACCTGTTGGGCGTCAAGGTCCCCTGACGGCGGTCACGGCTCTTCGACAAGCGCTGGCCCTGAGTCCAGCCCACGAATCACACTAGGAGATCGACATGGTCGACATGCAGCTCGAGGTCAGCATCATCCCGGTGCGGGACGCGGACCGCTCCAAGCAGTTCTACCAGCGCCTGGGATGGCGGTTCGACGACGACGTCGCGTTGGCGGACGGCGTTCGCCTCGTTCAGCTCACGCCCCCCGGCTCCGCCTGCTCGCTCAGCTTCGGCGAGGGAATCACGAAGGCCGAGCCCGGCTCCGGCGTGGGCGGCCTGGTCGTCTCCGACATCGAGGTGGCCCGCAAGGACCTCGTGGGCCGCGGCATCGACGCGAGCGAGTTCTTCCACGGCGCGCCGTTCCCCAGGGAGGGGCGGGCCGGCGGTCTGCACCCCGAGCGCGGGAGCTACGGGTCGTTCTTCTCGTTCAACGACCCCGACGGCAACGAGTGGCTGGTCCAGGAGGTCACGACGCGGGCCCCGGGCCGGGAGTAGCTTCCAAGGCTGACACGACCCCCGCGCTTGGTCTCAAGCGCGGGGGTCGTCGCATGTCAGGTGAAGATCGGCCCGACGTTGCGGCCGCGCTTGATCTCGTAGAAGCCGGGGGTGGAGGCGACGGCGAGGGTGCCCTCCCACAGCCGGACCGCGTCCTGGCCCTTGGGGGCCGGGGTGACGACGGGGCCGAAGAACGCGGTCGGCTCGTCGCTGCCGTCGGGGCCGGGAACGGCGATGATCGGGCTGCCGACCTCGGACCCGACCAGCCTGATGCCCTCGTCGTGGGAGGCGCGCAGGTCGAGGTCGAAGGCATCGGTGTCGCCGGCGTCGGCGAGGTCGGCCGGCAGCCCGGCGTCGTGCAGCGCGGCCTCGATCGTGGCGCGGCTGACGGGTTCCTGCTTCAGGTGGTAGCGCGCGCCGAGAGCCTCGTAGAGGGGTTCGAGAGCCGGCTGGCCGAGCGCCTTCTCGGCCGCGACCAGCACGCGCACCGGCGCCCAGGCCTTGCTCATGAGGTCGCGGATGCGCGGCGTCAGCTCGTCGACCCGCTGCTCGTTGAGCACGGCCAGGCTCATGACGTGCCAGGTGATGTCGAGCGGCCGCTGCCGGCGGACCTCGAGGATCCAGCGGGAGGTCAGCCACGTCCACGGGCAGACCGGGTCGAACCAGAAGTCGACGCGGGTGGCTGCGGATTCGGTCATGATCGCCGTCCTAGGGATTATGGGACGGCCGCCGATCTGTGGCCGTCCCGATTCACGTTAGGAGATCGGGTCTGCTGAAAACCATCGGGTTCGCGACTCGGGAATGGCTCCGGCCTGCGGTGATAGGGCGAGCCTAGTGGCTGGAAGACAATAGGTCGCACCGGCCCGGTTCTGCGAGTGGCGGATACGGTTCTGTTGGATAGAGTTTCCGACATGAAGATTGCGGTCCTGGTTTGTGACGGTGCCTTCGACTCGGGACTGGCCTCCGTTCTCGACGTGTTCGACACGGCCAACACCATGGCTGAGGAGCTGCCCGAGGCTCCGCGCTGGTCGGTGACGAGGATCGGGTTCACGCCGCAGGTGCGAACCGCGGCCGGGCTCCTCGTCGACTGCGCGCCCGTCTGCCACGCCGAGTCGGCGGATCTGCTGATCGTGCCCGCCGTCAACGAGCGCTGGCCGGTAGGGCTGGTCGAGTTCGTCAGCGGCGAGCGATCCCGGCCAGCGCGGGAACTGATCGCCCGCACCCATGCCCGCGGCGCGGCGATCGCGTCCGCCTGCGCCGGCACGTTCCTGTTGGCGGAGGCCGGAGTTCTCGACCACGTGCGCGCGACGACCACCTGGTGGCTCGCGCCGGCTTTCCGGGCCCGCTACCCCCACATCCAGCTGGACCAGGGCAGCATGGTGGTCCACCAGGGCTCGGTCACCACGGCCGGCGCGGCCTTCGGTCACCTCGACCTGGCGCTCGCGCTGGTCCGGGCCGGCAGTCCGGCGGTCGCAGACCTCGTCGCCCGCTATCTCGTCGTCGACGATCGTCCCTCGCAGGCCCCGTACATCATGCCCAGCGCGCTGGCCCAGCACGATCCGACCGTCGCCGCCTTCGAACGGTGGGTCCGGGACCGGCTCGCCGAGCCCATCAGCGTGCCCGACGCCGCCCGACGGCTGGGGGTCAGCGAGCGGACGCTGCAACGGTCCGTGCAGCGGACCATGGGCACTTCGCCCATCCGCTTCGTGCAGGACCTCCGGATCGAACGCGCCACCCATCTGCTGCGCACCACCGACCTGTCGCTGGAGACGATCGCCCGCAGGGTGGGCTATGAGCAGGCCAGCACCCTGCGGGTGTTGCTCCGTGAGCGAACCGGCAAGACCACGGCGGCCCTGCGGACCGTGTGACGGGGCTCAGCTGCCGGAACTCCGTGACAGGGCGAAGAATTCCTGGCGGGAGCGGGCATCGGCCCGCAAGCAGCCCAGCAATGTCGACGTCACGGTGGTCGAGCCCGACGCCCGCGCCCCGCGCAGGACCATGCAGCTGTGTTCCGCCTCGACGACCACGCCGACGCCTCGGGGCGCGAGCTTTTCGGCCAGCCAGTCGGCGATCTGCTTGGTCAGCCGTTCCTGCCGCTGGGGCCGGGCCGCGACGTGGCTGACGATCCGGGCCAGTTTGGACAGTCCGAGGATCCGGTCGTCGGGCAGATAGCCGACGTGGGCGACGCCGGTGAAGGGCAGGAAGTGGTGCTCGCACAGCGACCGCACCGGGATGTCCCGCACCATCACGAGTTCGTCGTAGTGCTCACTGTTGGGGAACGTCGTGGGGGTGAACGGCCGCGGCGACAGCAGTTCCTGGTAGGCGCGGGCCATCCGCCCCGGCGTCTCCCGCAGCGACTCGTCCTCGGTGCGCACTCCCAAGGCGTGCAACAGATCGGCGGCCGCCCGCTCGGCCGCGGCCAGGTCGATGGCGTTGTGGGCGTCGACCGTGCGTGTCATGGTTGTGCCTCGATGACGGCGAAGGCTCCGGCCGCGCTCACCTTGACCCGGCGCAGGCCGGCCGCCGCGAACAGGGCGTCGAATTCGGAGAGTTCCCGTTCCCGGCCACCGGTCATGCCGAGCATGTTCATGTCCATCAACGGGGCGAGCCCCGGCTGGCCGATCTCCCCGACGAGCAGGTCGATGACGGCGATGCGGCCGCCCGCCACCAGCGACTCCCGGCAGTTCCGCAGGATGCGGACGCAGCTCGCGTCGTCCCAGTCGTGCAGGATGTACTTGAGCACGTAGAGATCCGCCGCCGGCACCGACTCGAAGAAATCCCCGCCGACGGCGGTGAAACGCCCGTCCAGTCCCTCGGCCTTGGCCGCCTCCTCGGCGGCGGGGACGATGTGGGGCAGGTCGAAGACCCCGCCGTCGAGTTCCGGATTGGCCCGCATCATGGCCCGGACGACATCGCCGCCGGCTCCGCCGATGTCCATGGCCAAGGTGGCGCCCTTGGTGTCCAGCACGGCGGCGATGTCGAGGGCGTCGGCGCGGGACAGGTTGCCCATGGCGTCGGTGAAGGAGGACGCTTCGTCGAGATGCTTGGCGAAGTAGTCGAAGATGTTCGCTTCCCCGTGGGCCGCGGTGACCTGGTGGCGTCCCGTTCGGACGGCATCGGGGAACCTGCCCCACGACAGCCAATGGCCCGGTGCGGACTGGGAGATGGCGAAGTGCCGCAGGGAGCGGGGATCGTCCTGCTGGAGCGTGCCCAGCAGCGACGTGCCGGTGAAGTGCCGCCCGTCTTCGGAGGTCACCAGCCCCAGCGAGGCGCACGTGCGCAGCAGACGGCGGGTCGCGTCGGGATCGGTGGACTCCGCCGCGGCGATCGCCTCGGGAGTGTCGGTCCCGGCCGCGAGGTGGTCGGCGAGGTTGAACACCGCGGCGGCCCGAACCGTCTGGGTGACCCAGAATCCGGTCACCATGCCCATCATGCGCTCGTAGTCCGACGTTCGTGCCTTGGTCAAGTCACTGTCCTCTGTGGAACGACGGCCGGGTCAGCTGGCCGGGGGAGGGGAGACGTAGGGGAAGTAGTCGAGGACCGGCCCCGGTTCGAGGCCCGAGGAGAAGTCCTGGTTCACGATCATCTTGATGATGTTGGACGCGATGTCCTCGGTGATGCCCTTGCCGTTGTGCACGCCGCACCAGGGATTCCAGTCGGCGACGGTGCCGGGCGTGAACGTGATGACGTTGGGGAGCAGGCGGTCCGCCGCCCACGCGCCGTAGGCCCGGGCGGTGGGGAAGCTGTGGGGAAGGTCGCGGTAGGTGCCGCCGGCCTCGACGACCGCCGCGATGTTGTCCCGCACCTGGCCCCAGATGCCCGAGGCGGGATCGGTCGCGGGGTGGGCGGGCCGGCCCACGAGGTCGTCCTTCGGGACGGAGCCGTTGTAGTTCACGTGGGCCGAGCCGTTGGCGAAGTCGAAGAACGTGGTCATGTTGGGCTCGGCGGCGCGCTGGATCTGGACCCAGGTGTTGTGCCCGGTGTCGAAGTACGCGGTGGTCGCCCAGAAGTGCACCGGGCGGTGGCCGGTGAGCTCGACGGGCACCTCGAGCACGAAGGACCGGACGCTGGTGTTGGCGAAGTCGTTGTGGGCCGGGCGAAGCGCGTCGAGGTCGGGGAAGGTGCCGGTCGCCAGCGCCTTGGTCGTCGCGACGGGGAAGGGGATGAAGTTGTAGAACGGGTCGTACCGCTGCCCGGCGAACAACTTGATGCCGTGGTGGCACCCGACGACCTCCCCGACGGGGGCGTTGGGCGGCGTGATGATCGTGCCCGACGCGCCGCGGTCACGGGCCGCGGCGCCGGTGAGCTGCTCCACCTGGACGTGCTGCGTGCCGTCGGCGCCGATCGGGAAAGTGGCGCGGAACGTGATGTCCTCGACGTAGTCGCCGTTGGTGTCGATCTTGAGCTCGTACTGGCCCGTCGGGTTCCAGGGCTTGCCGTAGGTCGGCGACGTGTTCATCCCGAACACCGTGCGCGGGCCGAGGAGGCTGCCGGCCCCGGCGAAGCAGAAGGCGTCGCTGATGTCCAGCGTCTCGTCTTCCGGGTAGTCAAAGTGGTGAGACATCGTGCTCCTACCGGGCCGGGCTGGTGTGGGAATACGGATTGCGGGAAAGCGGTTGCAGCGCGAGCGTGTAGAACCACTTGTGGTACGGGGCCTCGGTCGTGGCGCCGAACTCGCCGTAGAACCACAGATGCGGGAACTTGCCGGCATCCCACGTCACGCGGTCGGCCCTCCCGGCCGCGTGGACGAGCTCGTACCAGCCCTGCTGGAACCCGCTGAGGATCGCGACACGGGTGGGAGCCCCGGATTCGGGCACGATCGACGCGTCGACCGTGGTGCCGTCGGCCGCCGTCATGTGCGGCCACGTGGACTCGGTCGACGCGAGGCGCGGACCCCGGTAGTAGTCCAGTACGGGCACGGCCTTGACGCCCGCCGGCAGCACCAGGCGGGTTCCCGGGGTGAGCAGCGGGCGGTTGTACCGCCGTTCCGCCGCGCGCACCAGATCGTCGGTGGCGTTCGGCGCCGCCGTGGCGGCCAGTGCCGGGGCGGCTGAACCGATGCCGGCCAGCACAGGGAGAACCGCGAGACCGCCGAGAACGCTGCGCCGACTCACGGTTCCGTCACCGGAGCGTTCTTGTTTGCCCCTGAAGATGTTCACTCGCGTTCCTCTCGTGGGTCGCTGCGAGCACTGGGGATCCGTGACATGCCGGAACTCTAGGTCTCACCCGAGCGACAAGATCAGTGGCAGAAGCGACAGCATTGCTAGCGATTCCGACTCGGGATCACCGGTTGCGCAGGGCCGAGGTGGTCTTGCCGGTGCGGTCCCGAAGCAGCACCCGCAGGGTGTTGGGGTGCTCGTAGCCGACTTTTCGGGCGATAGTGTCGAGGGACAGGTCGGTGGTGCGCAGCAGATGCGCGGCGCGCTCGACCCGCAGGTCCTGGACGAAGCGGATCGGGGACGTCCCGACGGTGCGTTGCACGGCGCGTTGCAGGGTCCGCTCGCTGACGCCGATGGCTTTGGCCGCGTCGGACAGGCTGATGGTGTCGCCCAGGTGTTCCCGGACCCAACGTTCGAACGCCGCCACGGTGGGGTCGCTCTGGGCCAGGGCGCTGGGAATCGTGTACGCGGCCTGCGACGGGCGCTCGTCGACCACGAGGTAGCGGGCCACCAGGTCGGCCAGCGCGGGGCTGCTCGCCCGGACGATCGCCAGCGCGAGGTCGACGTGCCCGAAGGCCGCGCCGGCGGTGGTGATGCCGTCGTCGGTGACGACCATCTGGCTGTGGTCCAGGTCGACCTTGGGGTACCTGGCACGGAAGCTTGGCGACAGCCACCACGTCGTCGTGGCCCGTATTCCGTCCAGAATTCCCGCCTCGGCCAACAGGAATGTGCCCGCGCAGGCCGACGCGATGGGAGTGCCGCGCGCACGGGTCCGCGCGATGAGGTCGCGGACAGGAAGGGACACATCGCCGCCGACATGGTCGAGCAGGGCGTCCGGACTGCTGCCGGCCAGCGCCGGCACGACCAGCAGGTCCGCCGTCCGGGCATGGTCGAGCGGCTCCGGGGCCACGACGAGTCCGGCCCCGGTCCGCACCCGTGACGCGGGGCCGACCATCGTCACGTTCCAGGTGGGCGCTTGGTGGATCTGTCCGCCCAGCCCGTTGGCGTTGTCCAGCACGTCGAGGATCGAGGAGAGCCCGGAGTCGAAAACCCCGTCGTAGACGACAACCGCTACCCGCATGGCGGGGACGCTACCGTCGGGTTCCACGGCCGATGCCTGAATGGCGGGAACGCCATCATTCGTGTCGTTTCCGCACCGGCTACCGGTCTTGAACCGTCGCGACCCGGTCGAAGAGGGCGTCGCCGGTCCGCTCCACGGCAACCGTCGCGACGGCACTGAACGTCAACAACGCCAAGAGAGTGCCGGCCAGCCAAGGACGGAGGCGTGGCCGGGGCGACAGCAGGGCGCGGACGCGGCGAGGCACCTGGCCGCCGGTGGCGGCGGGGGTCATCGGGCGCGCGGCGGTGTCATGCCGCAGCAGGGCGACGCGGGCGATGGTGCGGGCCACGAGCTCGCGGTCGCCGGTGTGGCGGGCGGCATCCTCGTCGGCCCAGCGTTCGACGGCGTGCTGGACGGCGCGGAAAGTGTGGCGCAGCAAGGGGTTTGTGGCCTCGGCGAGGTCGGCGAGCAGCAGCAGCCAGGCATGGCCGCGACGCAGGTGGGCTCGCTCGTGCGCGATCACGGCCCGTTGCTCGGCGGGGGTCAGCGCGGCCAGCAGCGCCGAGGTGACGACGATCCGGCCGCCCGGGCCGGGCGTGGCGAAGGCGTCCGGGCGCAAGCTGTCGACGACGAGCACCGTGGCCGATGTGCCCCGGTGGCATCGGCGTACGTCCATGACCGCTCGTCCGCGGCGTAACGCCCGAATCGTTACCCGCAGGCCGGCGGCGGCCAGCAGGGCCAGGCCGCCGGCGGCGACGAAGTTCGGGACCGGGTTGGCGGCGGCGAGTGCGTACGGCGACCACTCGGCCAGCTGGGCCACCGGCGGTGCCTGCCCGAGCCACGTTAGGGCAAGCACCGCCAGGACAACCCCGGTCGAGCCGGCCACCAGGACGCTGCCGACCGTCAGCACGGAGGCGGCGACGGACGGCGGCAGCCGGTGGCCGAGCCGGGGCGCGACGGCCGTGAACGCCAGGATCGCCGCGAGCGCGGCCACGACGGCGGCGGTCATCGGTCCAACAGACTGCGTAGCAGGTGTTCGTCGCCGTCGGAGAGGCCGTCGACGAACCGGGTGAGCACGGCTTCGCGGTCGGTGTCGCGCTCGCCGAGCACCTCCGCCATCCGTCGGGCGGCCAGCTCGGCGGCGTCCCGCGGCCCGTAGACGTAGCCGCGGCCGGCCGGCTCGCGAACGACCTCGCCCTTCTCGAGCAGGCGGGACAGCACCGTCAGCACGGTCGTGTACGCGAGCTCGCCGTCCAGGGCGTCCCGTACCTGCGCCGGGGTCATCGGACCTGGCCCGGCGGCCAGCACGGCGAGGATCTCCCGCTCCAGGCCGCCCTTGGTGCGGCGCGTCATGACTGAACCAGCGTGAAGTAGCCCAGGCAGCCCAGGCCGGCGAGCACGCAGTAGACCGCGAACGGCGTCAGCGTCCGGGTTTCGAAGTAGCGGACCAGGAAACGCACCGAGACGTAGGCGCCGACGCCGGCGACGATGCTGCCGACGATGGTCGGGCCGATCGCGCTGTGCATCTCCGGCCGGGCCAGCTCGGGCAGCTTCAGCAGGCCGGCGCCGGCGATCGCCGGCGTGGCCAGGAGGAAGGCGAAGCGGGCGGCGTCGTCGTGGCGCAGCCCGCGCAGCAGGCCGCCGGCCATCGTCGCGCCCGACCGGCTGATTCCCGGCAGCAGGGCCAAGATCTGGCACGCGCCGATGCCGATCGCCTCCCACCAGCCCAGCCGCGACAGGCGCACGTCGCTGGCGACCTCCGTGGACACCGACGCCATGACCGTGGTCGCCTCCGGGTCGGCGTGCCGCTGCCGCCGGTAGAGCCGTTCCACTACAAGGAGAACAACGCCGTTGAGGACGAGGAACGACGCCGCCGGCACCGGTTTGCCCAGGTACTGCCGCATCACGCTGTCCAACGCGATGCCGGCGATGCCGACCGGGATCGTCGCGGCCACCAGCAGCCAGGCCAGGCGCTGGTCGGGGGTGGCGATCCGGCGGTCGCGGATGGACGTGAGCAGCCCGCCGACGATGCGGACCCAGTCGCGCCAGAAGAAGATCACCAGCGCGGCCGCGGTGGCCACGTGCATGGCGACCAGCGTGTCCAGGTACGCCGATCCCTGGGCCGACATGTCCAGGTCGGCCGCCCACTGGCCGCCGAGCAGGGCCGGCAGCAGCACGGAGTGGCCCAGGCTGGAGACCGGGAACAGCTCGCTGACCCCCTGCAACAGGCCGACGACGATCATCTCGGGATAGGTCGGTGCCGACATCGCGCTCGCCTTCGGTCGAGTGGCTACTACATCACTGTAGTAGATCCTCGACAGGTCTCTACAGCCGTGTAGGATTCCGCCCGGAGTTAAGTAAGCCTTACCGAAGGAGCGTGCCGCCGTGTGGCTGGACGGGCTGCCCAACCTGGTCATCGGGTTGCGCGAGGGGCTGGAGATCGGCCTGGTCGTGAGCATCCTGTTGGCCGCGGTGCGGCGGGCCGACCAGGGACGCGGCACGGGACCGGTGTGGCTGGGCGTGCTGTCGGCGGCGCTGCTGTCGCTGGGCTTCGGCGCGGTGCTGGCGTTCTCCCGGGCCGAGCTGACGATCACGGCCCAGGCGGTGTTCGGCGGCCTGTTGAGCCTGGTCGCGGTGGTGCTCGTGACGTGGATGATCTTCTGGATGCGCCGCGCGGCCCGCGGGCTGTCCGGTGAGCTGCGGGACAAGGTCGGCCAGGCGCTGACGGTCGGCGCGACGGCGCTGGCCATGACGGCCTTCCTGGCGGTGGCCCGGGAGGGCCTGGAGACGGCGCTGTTCCTGTGGACGACCGTGCAGGCGTCGGGCGACACGGTCGCCCCGCTGGTCGGGGCGGCGGTCGGGCTGGCGGTGTCGTTCCTGCTGTGCTGGCTGATCGTGCGGGCCAGCGTCCGGGTGAACCTCGGGGTGTTCTTCTCCCGCACGGCGGTGCTGCTGATCGTGATCGCCGCCGGCGTGCTGTCCTACGGCGTCGGCGAGCTCCAGACGGCGGGGTTGGTGCCGGGGCGGAGCTGGCTGGCCTTCGACCTGTCCACCGTGGTCTCCACCGACAGCTGGTGGGTGTCGCTGGTCAGCGGCGTCACCAATCTGTCGCCCCGGATGACCGTGCTGCAGGTGGCGCTGTACCTGGGCTATCTGGCCGCTGTGCTGACGGTGTTCCTGCGCAAGCCGGCCACCGAGGCCGCCCCGGTCGTCGAGCGGCCCTCCCGTCGGCTGCCGCGCTGGGCCTACGCCGTGGCGGCCGTGGTGGTCCCGCTGCTGGCCGTCGGCGGATTCGCGCTGCTCACGCCGTCCGCCAGCGGCTCGTCGACGCAGGTCACGGTCACGGCCGACGGCTGCGCCAAGGACTGGAGCGGCGCGACCGCCGGCACCTCGACGATCTCCGTGGTCAACAACTCCGGCCACGGCGGCGAGATCTACCTGACCCGGGCCACCGACGGCGGCGTGATCGGCGAGATCGAGGGCCTCGGGCCCGGCACCCGCCGGTCGATCACCGTCGACCTGCCGGCCGGCCAGTACAGCTGGCGCTGCCTGGTGCCGGGTGAGCTGGACCAGGTGTCCCCGGTCGCCGCGGTCACCGGTGGGGCCGGCGGGCCGGCCGTGCCGGCAGTCGCGCCCGTGTCGGACAAGGACCTCAAGGCGCCGGCGGACTCGTTCACGTCCTACCTGTCCGACCAGTTGGCCCTGCTGGACACGCAGACCGGCGACCTGGCGGCCAAGATCGGCGACCCCGACGCCGCGAAGGCGGCGTGGCTGACGGCGCAGCTGACGTGGGAGCGGCTCGGCGCGGCGTACGGGCAGTTCGAGGACCTCGGCGTGGCGATCGACGGCCTGCCGCAAGGACTCCCGCAGGGTGTCAACGATCCCGGTTTCACCGGGCTGCACCGCGTCGAATACGGCCTGTGGCACGGGCAATCCGCCGCCGAGCTGGCGCCGGTCGCGGCCAAGCTGCACGACGACGTGCGGACCCTGCGCGAGAAGCTGACCTTCGATCCGACCGATTTGCCGTTGCGGGCGCACGAGATCCTCGAAGACGCCCTCCGCCGCCACCTCGACGGCGTGACCGACCAGGGTTCGAACACGGTGTTCTTGTTGGTGGGCGCGGATGTCGAGGCCACCAACGCGGTGCTGGACCGGCTCGCCCCGCTGCTGGAGGCCCGCAAGCCGGGCCTGGTCGCCACGGCCCGCACGCAACTGGCGGCGATCACCGGCGCGCTGGCGACGGGCAACCACCAGGTGGTGGACGCCCGCGTCGGGGCCGCCGTGGAGACACTGTCCGCCGTGCCCACCCTGCTCGAAGTCCGTGCCAGCTGAAAGGGTTCCAGTCATGTCGTTGAGCCGACGCCGCTTCCTCCAGGGCACCGGCGCCGGAGTCGCCGGCACCGCGCTGGTCGGCGGCCTCGCCGCCGCCGGTGCACAGGCGGACACCGTTGCCGCGCCGACGGTTCCGCAGTCCTACCCGTTCCACGGCCCGCGCCAAGCCGGGGTGGCCACTCCGCCGCAACGGTTCTCGACGTTCGCGGCGTTCGACGTGACCGCCGCCGATCGGACGGCCCTGACCGCGATGTTCAAGGCGCTGACCGACCGGGCCCGGTTCCTCACCGCCGGCGGCACCCCGCCGGACCTGGGCGTCGGCGCGCCGCCAGCGGACAGCGCCGTGCTGGGCCCGGAGGTGCCGGCCGACGGCCTGACCGTGACCGTCTCTGTCGGCGCGTCGCTATTCGATTCCCGTTACGGCCTCAAGAAACCGGCCGGGTTGTCAGCCATGCCGACGTTCCCGGACGACGCCCTGGAGCCGGCCTGGTGCCACGGCGACCTGATGCTCCAGATCTGTGCCAACAACGTCGACACCGTGCACCACGCCCTGCGTGACCTCACCCGGCACAGCCGTGACGGCATGCAGCCGCGCTACCGCTTGGACGGCTTCGCCTCGCCGCCGCGGCCAGCCGGCACGCCCCGGAACCTGATGGGGTTCAAGGACGGGATCTCCCAGCCGGGGGAGGACGTGGTGTGGCTGCCCGACGGCGGCGCCTACCAGGTGGTGCGGTTCATCCGCATGCTCGTGGAGTTCTGGGACCGGGTGTCGATCTCCGAACAGGAACGCATGTTCGGCCGACGGCGGGACAGCGGCGCGCCGCTCGACGGCAGCGTGGAGACCGACATTCCCAACTACGCCAAGGATCCCGACGGCAAGGTGATCCCGGTCGACTCGCACATCCGGCTGGCCAACCCCCGCACCGCCGACACCGCCGGCAGCCGCATCCTGCGCCGGCCGTTCAACTACGACCGCGGCTTCCAGCCCAACGGGACCATCGACGCCGGGCTGCTGTTCTGCTCCTACCAGCGGGACATCGCCCAGCAGTTCGAGGCTGTGCAGAAGCGGCTGGCCGGGGAGCCGCTGACCGACTACATCACTCCGTACGGCGGCGGTTACTTCTACGTGCTGCCGGGGGTGAAGGACAATTCCGACCACTACGCCAGCGCGCTGCTGACGTGACCACCGCGACCACCGTGACGCCGAGCAGCCATCCGCCGACCACGTCGCTGAGGAAGTGCACACCCAAGGCCATCCTGGTGAACCCGGTGACGGCCGGCACCAGGACGGCGATCAGTGTGAAGATGTGACGGGCTCGCGGCCAGGTCAACACGAGGAGAACCGCGCAGCCCATCGCCGACGTCAGCGAGTGACCCGACGGAAACGACTGGCCGATCGCGTGCGACACCGGATCCGTCCAGTGTGGACGTTCGCGGCCGACCAGCGCCTTCAGTCCGCTGTCCGCCGCCGCTGCCACCAGCACCGTGACGACAACCCACCCGGCCAACGCCGCTTGCCGTCGCCACACCAGCCATGCCGCCACAACCACCAGCAGGCCTCGGAACGTCCACGGCTCGAACACGTCCGTCCAGACCTGCATCGCCGCCACCACACCGGAATGCCCCACCGCGAACCGGTGCAGCCCCACGGCGACGGCCTGATCCACGCCGATCACCGGCGCGAACGAGAACGCCACCGCCAGGGTGACCACGATGCTGGCCACTGCCAGCAGAGCTGTTGCCTTCATTGCATTGCACCGTACATGCGGATGCCCCCGCTGGGGGTGACGAGGGCATCCGCGGGCCGGGGGCAGGTCTTGCCCCGCATTGATCGGTCACGGCGTTCCCTTTGGCACCAGAAGGAACCGTTGCTGGGGCCATCCGCACGGTCGGCCCGCCGGGCGGCGGGGACCTACTGTCCTGAGTGGATGGTCAGGTCGAGCCGTGACGCCGTGACCATCTCCGACCGGTCCACCACCTTGATGCGCTCACGCTCGTACGGTGCGCCGAGTGCGCGCTCGTAGGCGTCTAGGTTGCGCCAGCCCCACCACGTCGTGAACTCGATCCGGCGTGCCTTCAGGTATGTCACCACGGCGTCCGGATCGGGCTGGACCGCCGGCCGCAGGCTCGGGGCGTCGGCCAGCAGCGCGGCCACGGTCTCGGACGAGCAGCCCTTGGTGTGACCGATGAGCCCGATCGGGCCGCGCTTGACCCATCCGGAGGCGTAGACGCCGGGGATCAGGCTGCCATCGAGGCCCAGCACGCGGCCCTCGGTGTGCGGGATCGTGGCCGTGACGTGGTCGAACGGCAGGTCGGCCAGGTGCGACGACCGGTAGCCCACCGCCCGGTAGACCGCCTGCACGTCCCAGTCGTGGAACACACCCGTGCCGCGCACGTTGCCGTCGCCGGTCAGCTCCGTGCGCTCGGTGCGCAGGCCGGTGACCCTGCCGTCGGCGCCCAGGATTTCCGCCGGCGCGTGGAAGAAGTGCAGGTGCAGGCGGCGCGGGCGCGTGCCCACGTCCCGGATCGCCCAGTCCTGCAAGGTTTTCACCACCATGTCGACCTGCTTGGACGAGCGGATCGCCGCGATGGACGCCTCGTCGAACTCGATGTCGGCCGGGTCGACGATCACCTCGACGGTCGGGGAGTGGTCCAGCTCCCGCAGCTCCAGCGGCGTGAACTTGGCCTGCGCCGGGCCGCGCCGGCCGAACACGTGCACGTCGGTCACCGGGTTGGTGGCCAGGCCTGTGTGCACGTTGTCCGGGATCTCCGTGACCAGCATTTCCTCGGCCGACTTGGCCAGCACCCGGGCCACGTCCAGGGCCACGTTGCCGACGCCCAGCACCGCCACCGACCGCGCGTTGAGCGGCCAGGTCCTCGGGACGTCGGGGTGGCCGTCGTACCAGGAGACGAAGTCCGCCGCCCCGTAGCTGCCGTTAAGGTCCACGCCCGGGATGTCCAGCGGCTGGTCAGCCGTCGCACCGGTCGCGAACACCACCGCGTCGTAGAACTGGCGAAGCTCCTCCAGTTTGAGGTCCGTGCCGTAGTCCACGTTGCCGAACAGCTGCACGTCCGGCTTCTCCATCACGCGGTGCAGCGCGTCGACGATGCCCTTGATGCGCGGGTGGTCCGGCGCGACGCCGTAGCGAATCAGGCCGAACGGCGCCGGCATCCGCTCGAAGACGTCCACGCTGACCTGCGCCCCGGACTTGATGAGCGCGTCGACCGTGTAGATCCCGGCCGGGCCGGCGCCGACCACGGCGACTCGTAGAGGGCGGCTCACTGGTGGCTCCTTGGCGTGTGGGGCGGCTGAACGACTCCACACTAAGGTAAGGCTTACCTAATATTCGACGTGATCGCCGCCACCCTCGACCCCGGCTCGAGCGCCCCTCGCCCCTTCGATCGCGGCCGAGTGATCATCATCTCTTCTTTCTTGCCCCTCCACGACACGTCGACGTGAGGTGAAACAGATGCTGAACACTCGTCGGTTTCGCCCGCGATCATTCCGCCGATAGCCGACATTGCCGCCATTAAGGATCTTCCGATTCACAGAACTGGTCTCGCCCTGTCAATCGCAACCGGTTCCGTTTGCGCCGCAACGTGTTTACGGTCCATGTCACTCGTACCCGACACGGAGGTTCCCTGCGCGTGAAGAACCGACCTCGCCCCACCTGGACGAAGCGGCTCACCCTGTCCCTGACCGCCCTGCTGTCGATGGTCGGCCTGGCCCTCGTCGCCGCGCCCGCCGCCAACGCGACCGTGTACAACTCGTGCACCATTTCCGGCTGCTCCGCCGCCGCTTCCGCGAACTCGACGTGGCAGTCCCTGGGCTACCCGAGCTCCCGCGGCTGGGTCGACTGGCCCAACGGCCAGTGCAGCTACGCCGGCGGCACCTACTACAACGACGACAACCAGCTGCCCGCCGGTGATTCCTTCCAGGAGTTCGACGTCTACCCGCGCGCCTGCGGCGCCCACCGGGACGCCGCCCGGATCGTCGTCGACATGGACAACGGCGAGGTCTGGTTCTCGCCCGACCACTACAGCGACTTCTACCAGCTGTAGGGCCACAGGCGGACCCGTGCCGTCCGGACCGGACGGCACGGGTTCCCTGCGAACCGGACGCCCCGCACCTGATCATCCACGTGACCACCACGCCTGCGCCGGTCCCGGACATGGCCGTCCGCCTACGTCCGCTCACCGATCCGGACCTGGACGCGTTACCGGAGCGAGGTTGCGTGACGAGCCGCTAGGGCCAGTTGCCGATGATCACCGGCGAGGTGAAGGTCCTGGTGACGGTGTTGGTGTCGGTGTCGGTCAGCGTCAGGACGGCGACGATCTCGTCCGTGCCGCTGTCCTCGTTGAGCCAGGCGCCGGGCACAGTGAGGTCGAAGTCGGCACTGAGCCCGAACGCGTCGCTCGCCCCGATGTCGGTCATCGGGAGGCGGAAGAGGAACTCGTTGGGGCCGTTGTCGTAGCCGCGGATCCAGACCGTGAACGGGTCTCCGGCGTCGTCGATGTACTCCTGGGCGTCCGCCCCGCTGATATGGTCGTCGATGCCGACGTGGACGGCGTACTGACCGTTGCCGACGCCGTTGATAGCCAGGCACACGTTGCTGTCGCGCGCGCCAGTGCATACCTGCGCCGCGGACGCCGTCCCGGCCGTCAGGCTGATGGCGCCGAGGACCATCGTGACAGCGAGCAGGGCCCGCAGCACTCGGCGTCTGGCACGGCCACGTCGGGTCGGTTCCACGGCGGTCAGGTCGATGGTCATGGCGATCTCCTCCTGTACGCGCACTTCATCGTTCTCCCAAGGAAGGTTCGCGACCTGCTTGGTCGACGGGCGCCGCAGCGGTGCGGCGCGGTGGGAGTCACCGTGACAGAGGCGGCCGACAATCCGTCGACAGTCGGTCGACAACACCGACGGGCGCGGAAGCGAAAGCGGCAGGCTAGTGGCTCGTCACGCGACCTTGGTCGGGTAATGGGTCCAGGTTCGGATCTGATGTGCCCCGAGTTTCGTGGAGTCGATGTACTGGGCCGAGCCTGCCAGGTTCGTTGGCTAGGCTGGATTTGGGGGCTGCTCGGCGCTGGTCGTGGGGAGTAGCCCCCGAATCAATCCAACCAGAGAAGTCTGGCAGTTCGAGGTGGAGAACGAGGATTCCCGGCGAGGCTAGAGGCGGGTTCGCAGCCAGCGGAGCGATCCGCGGGCCAGTGCCACCATCATCGTCACGAGATTGCGGTCGGCGTCCGGCCCGACGGTGGCGGCGATGCGGAGCAGGAAGCCGGCGTGCAGGGCGAGGACGACGTTGATCTGGTCGGGGCGGAGGTCGCGGGTGAGGGGATGGGTCTCGGCGAGGGGCTGGGGATCGAGGCCGCTGAGGGAGGCGCTGGACAGCAGGGTGACGAGGTCGCAGTGGGCGGCGCCGATCCAGGCGTGGGGCCAGTCGATGACGAAGACGCGGTCGGCGGTGAGCATGAGGTTGAAGGGGTACAGGTCCCCGTGCTGGAGGGTGTCGCCGGTCAGCACGAGCGGAGCCTTCTCCTCCAGCTGAGCCAAATCGTCGAGGTGGCCGACGGCCCACGGTGACAGCGGCCGGACACGGTCGGGATCGAGCTGTAGCCAGCCGCCGAGCCGCGGGCGGCCGAGAACCGAAGGGTCCACAGGGGACGGTGAGAGTGCACGGGTCAGGTCGGTCACGGCGTCGAGCACCCGGTCGAGTTCGTCGCGCTGCCAGGGCTGGGCGGGGAGCCGGCCGGGGATGTTCTCGAGGACCAGGGCGACCCAGTCGCCGTCGTCGTGAGACGCCAGCAGCCGCGAAACCGGGGCGTGTGAGGGAAGTTGCGCGGTGATGGCGATCTCGCGGCGGTGGAATGCGGCCGCGGCGGGTGACGTCGTGGTGCAGGCGGCCTTGACGAAGACCTGCCGACGGTCGGCGAGACGGACGCGTGCGGCCAGGCCTTCGGAGAAGCCGCCGGGCTGGTTGGCGGCGGCGACCACCGGGCTGCCGAGCAGACGTTCGAGGGCGGTGGTCACGTCGGCGGGAATCGATGACCAGGAGATGCGCCGGCCGCCGGTCGCCGGCGGAAGTCGCTCGTGGGTCATGGGGGGAAGAGCCCTCCGGGTTCAGGCTCGACGCGCCTGAACCCGGAGGCCGGTCCTAGGCGGGATCGAACGGCTTGTGGTCGATCGGGCAGGTGGCGCCCTCGGCGGGCAGGACGCCGGAGATCAGGTACTCGCGCTTGGCCTTCTCGGCGCAGGTGCTGTGCACGTACATGGTGCTGTGGCCGGAGCCCTCCACCACCAGCAGACGGGCCTTGGCCAGCTCGGCGATGCCGTCCTTGGCCCCCTTGAGCGGGGTGGACGGGTCGATGCGGCTGTTGATCACCAGGATGGGGGCGGCGGTGGGCCGGTTCCACGGGCCACGGTAGGGCTGGACGGCCGGGCGAGGCCAGTAGGCGCACGACATCATGTCGAAGACGCCGATGCGGCCGAAGTACGGGACCCGGGCGTCCTCGCTGACGGCGAGGGAGCTGTAGGTGGATTCGGAGGTGGGCACGGTGCTGTCGCCGCACTGGATGGCGTTGAACGCCTCGGAGGAGTTGCCCAGGTAGGGCTCGCCCTTGACAGCCGCCAACGCGACGGTCCCGCTGGCCTGGTAGATGGTCTGAAGCGCGCGGGCGGTGTCGGGCCAGGTCTCGGGCTTGGACAGGTCTCCGGCGAGGTTGACGATCGCGGAGTAGCTGTAGGCGGTGGTGGTGCCGTCGGCGTTGGTGACGGTGATCGGGTGCTGGCGGGCGCGGTCGGTGAGGGTGCGCCACTTGGCATGCACGTCGCCGTCGGAGAAAGCGCAGTTCGGGCCGGCGGCGGCGCACTGGGTGAGGAAGGACTCGAAGGTCTCGGCGATGCCGGTGGCGACGTCCTGCCGGGTGTCGACGGGCAGGGCGGCGTCGGCGGCGCTGTGACCGGTGGCGCTGCCCTGGAAGTCCATGGTGCCGTCCATCACCAGCGCCCGAACCCGGGCCGGGAACAGGTTGGCGTAGATGGCGCCGATGTGGGTGCCGTAGGAAATGCCGTGGTACGTCAGCTTGGCATCGCCCACGGCCCGCCGCAGCAGGTCGATGTCCCGCGCGGTGTTGACGCTGTTCATGTACGGCAGCAAGGCGCCGGCCTGCTGTTGGCACCGGTCGGCGAGATCCTTGGAGGCCTGGTAGAACGCGGGCTCGCCGCTGGGATCGCCGGGCATCTCCGGGAAGGAGGCGAAGAACTGCTCCTGCTCGGCGGCGGTGCCGAAGCAGCGCACGGCTGTGCTGTGGCTGACCGCCCGCGGATCCCACGACACCAGGTCAAACCGGGCCCGCAGCTCGTCGGAGAACAGCCACGGCCAGGTGGCCCGCTGGCGCAGCCGGTCCACTCCGGACGGTCCGGGACCGCCGAAGTTGACGAACAGGGTGCCGATCCGGTGGGCGGGGTCGCTGGCCGGCAGCTTGATCAGCGCGAGGTCGATTTTGGCGCCGTACGGGGCGTTGTAGTCCAACGGCACCCCGGCGGTGGCGCACTGGAAGCCGTCGGCGCAGTCGGCCCAGGTCAGCGTCGGTGTCGGCGCGAGATCGGCCAGCACGTCGGAGCCGTCCGCGCCGGCGGTGGCCGACGCGGGCAGCAAGCCGAGGCCCAAGCCCAGCACCGCCGCCACCACGGTGACTCGGCGTCTTGTCCTGCTGTCGAATGGCACGGGGAGATCTCCTCACGGGTCGTTTCCAGCCGACAGACGCCGTGGCGTACGTCCGGGTTGTACGTTTCCGCGAGAAAGTCACGCCTGGCTTTCGGCGACCTCCACCGTCACGGTGTCGGCCAAACGGCGCAGCGTCTGGTCGACGGCCGCGGCGTTCGGGCCGCCGACGACGAGGACGCCGTGCCGGTCGGCCGATCCCCGCACGGGCCCGAGGACATCGCCGGCCCGGACCGAGAGGTCGGCGGCGATCACGGCCGGATCGGCGAGCACGTCGTCCCAGCCCTGCACGGAAAGCACCTCGCCGGGCGGCAGCACGAGGAACTCCACGCCGGCGGCGGCCGCGACCGCGGGCAGCTCCGCGGCCGGCTCGCCGAACAGATCGTCCATCAACGCCCCGTAGAGCTCCAGGCCCGGACGGACGTGCTCGACCATGGCGTGGATGAAGTCCCCGCCGGGACGGGCGTGCACCTCGCCGAGAACCACATCCGTCCCGTCAACCCAGAACTCGACGTGGAACACGCCGTGGGTGAGGCCCACGGCCGTGACCGCCCGCTCAACCTCGGCACGAGCCAAAGCGGACTCGGCGGGCATGCGGTGACCGGTCTCGACAAAGCCGGCGCCGGTGGTCTTCGCCGTCAAAGCCAGCACGGTCGGACGGCCGCCGACGAGCAAGCCCTCGGCCGAGAACTCCCGCCCGGTCACGAATGTCTCCACGAGGAACGGCACTTCGGAAGGCAACACGTCCAGTGCGGCCGGCAACGCGTCGACACTGTCCACAAGGGACACGCCGACGCTGCCCATGCCGTCCCGGGGCTTGACCACCCACGGACCACGCCTGCGGGCCAGGAACGCCCGCGCCTGCTCGAACGACGCGACCACCGCGCACTCGGGCTGACGAAAACCCTGAGCCCGCAATGCTTCCCGGCACAGGTCCTTGGTGCGGATGGTGTGCACGACGTCCGGCTCGTTGCCGGCGACGCCGAGCGCGGCCGCGGCGGCGGCCACGGACTCCACGCACATCTCCCGGAACGTCAGCACCGCGCCGACATCAACCCGGCTGGCCGCCCATTCCCGCACGGTAGCGGGGGAGTGCACGTCCAGCACGACGCTTTCCCCGACCAGGCCGGCCAGATCGGCCTTGGCCAGGTTGGCCGCCGTGTCCGCGCCGAGCACGTGCACCCCGCGCCGACGGGCCTGGTCGCTGAGCCTGCGCATCTGGTCCCGGCCGTGCGGCGTCACCGACGCACAGCCGAGCACCAGCAGAGTCCGGTCCGCCACCGTCGATCAGCCCGAGATCCGCGCGGTCACGGCGTCGACGGCCGTGGCCAGCGTGGCCCGCACGGCCTCGGCCGAGTCGCCGACCGCCAGCACCGCGCCGATCGTGCACGACATGTAGTCGGCCGGGGGCAGCTGCACCTTGGCGCCGACCGGCCGCTCGATGATCGCGTGCCGCACACCGGGCACGCCGAGCGCGTCGGCCAGGCCGTCGACGCCCTGGAACACACCCGCCTCCGTGGCCATGATCTTGCGTACCCCGGAGTGCAGAACCGTGGAACCGAACACCGGAGCCGTGCCCGTGGCCACGCGGATCACGTTCTCCGCGAACGGAACCCCGGTGGCCAGGCCGACCAGGTGCGAGGTGATGAAGTCCCCGCCGACCCGGGCGGCGATCTCCACCAGCTTGGCCGTGCCGGCCGGCGAGACCATGCACTCCAGGTGGAACGTGCACTCGTCCAGCCCCAGGCCGCGGATCACGGTGGTGGTCAACGAATGCACGGCCGCCAGCGCGGACTCCGGCAGGCTGCTGGGGAAGGTGTGGGCGACCTCGAGCCGGAACGGCTCGCTGGTCTCCTTGTCGGTCACGCCGGCGATGTGGATCTCGCCGCCGCTGACGAAGCCCTCGACGCTGTGCTCGGTGCCGACCAGGAACTCCTCGACGATCAGCTCGCCTGTGTTGTCGGTGAAGACCTTGTCCACCTCGGGCCGGGTGTAGCGGATCAGCTCGTCGAAGGCGGTCCGCAGGTCGTCCTCGCCGCGCAGCACGAAGATGCCCTTGCTGCCGGAGGCCGAGGTCGGCTTGAGCACGGCCGGGTAGCCGATCTCGGCCACCGCCTTGGTCAGCTCGGTCCACTCGGTGACCCGGGCGAAGCGGGGGATGGCCTCCGGGTGGTCGACCAGCGCTTGGCGCATCAGGAACTTGTTGCGCGCGGCCTTGGCCGCCGGCAGCGACGGCGCGGGCAGGCCCAGCCGCTCCGCGATCCGGCTGACCGTCTCGACATCGCGGTCCGACCACGTCACCACGCCGGCGATCTCATACGAAGCGGCGATGGCGTCCACGGCAGCGTCCACCGCGGCCGGGTCGTAGGTGTCGACCTTGTGCACCACGCGAACGATGCGCTCGGGCAGGCCGGCGGGCACGCTGTCGGCGATCAGGGCGACACCGTAGCCCTGGCGGTGCGCCGCCTCGATCGCCGCGCCGTGCTCGAGATGGGTGCGGCGCGTGTTGAGGAAGATGACGACGGGCTGGGGCATGGACCTGTTCCTCACTCGGCGATCGCGGGCTCTGAAGTGTACCGGGCCTGGTACCACGGGTTGTCGAAGTCGGTGACGCACGGATCGGCCTGGCCGGCGGCGAAGGAGTCCACCCGCGCCTGGTACAGGCGGCGCAGCACCTCGCCGACCGCCGTCGCCACCCGCAGGTCGTCCATCGTGTACGGCTCGCCGAACGCCCGCATGAGACGGAAGTCGTGCATGCCGGGCCGGTATTCACCGGCCATGTCCACGCCGAACGGCACCCGGATCGCGTAGCGCACGCCGTTGGCCACGTGGCCGGTGTGGTGCTGGTCGGACCAGTCGGTGACGTCGGCCATGGTGGGCGCGAAGAACCAGTCGCGGTCCCCGGCCCGCTCGTGTACGCCGATGGTGTGCGGCAGGTAGTGCCAGCCGTTGTACCGCATCCGCGCGCTGATCGCCCGCAGCACCTGGGGCAGCTCGGCCATCACGTGCGCGAACTGGTCGGTGAAGCCGACGCTCGGCGTCACGCAGCAGTAGAAGGCGTTGGTGGTCCAGGCAAGCGCCTCGGTGTTGTCGGCCGCGACGGTCGCGGCCAGCTCGCCGACCCGGCGCGGGCCGCGGGACATGCCCACATCGGACGCCGTCGCCTCGGTCGCCACCAGGACCAGTTCGTGCAGCACCTGCTCGAAGCGGGTGCTGAAGCCGTCGGCCCCCGGGCCGTTGAGCGCCGGCATGGCCCGCTCGCACGCCGTCAGGACCTCGTCGAAGTCCTTGGGGGCCGGGCAATCCAGCTCCAGGGCCAGCGTCCGCAGCACAGCATCGGGGATGTCGGCCGCCGTCACCGGGTCGTGGGTCAGCAGCTCCTGTTTGTTCAGGTTCAGGCCCTGGATCATGCGGTACGGCCGGACGCCCGCGGCCATGGCCGTCACCCGGCCCCGCGCGCTGGCGTCGGCCAACACGTGCAGGGCCTCGCCGGTCGGCTGCCCGTCGATGGCCGGCTCGGCCACACCGTAGCCGGCAACCTTGTCACGCAGGAAAGGGAGCAGCCGGTCCGGGCGCAGCTGGGTGCCACTGAACTCCTCCGCCCGCACTGCCGGGCCGGACACGATCAGCGCGTGCACGCAGGCCAGGAAGGCGGCGTCGAACACGTCCCACTCGGCAACGTCCTGGCTCTGCAAGGAGTTCAGCACGCAGCGCGGGGATTCGGGGCGCAGCGACTTGCCGACCAGGTTGCTGGCCTTGCCCAGGTTGGTGTAGCAGTTGGGGCCGGTGTAGAGCAGCACCGGTGCCATGTGCAGCAACGACAGCCGTACGCGCTCGATCATCGCGGTGACCCGCTCAGCCGGCAGGCCGACCAGCCACGACTTGAGCTCGGCGGCTTCGATGGAGTCCTGTTCGGACAGTCGGGCCAGTGCGGAGTCCAGGCCGGCCGGGCGTTCCGTCCAGCGCACCACGCCGATCGGATGTGCGTCGCCCGCGTCCTGGTCGTCGATCAGCAGGCGCAGGCGCCCGGTGCCGGTCAGCGCGAGCCGATCTCCCCGTTCGGCCTCGCTGCCCAGTGTCGCGCCGTCGGATCTGGCCGCGTCGAGCAGGTGCTCCTCGGCGCGTGTCAGCGCGCGCAGGCCGATCTCCACCGGCAACCGGCCGCCCAGCGAGGCGGCGTGCTCGGCCGCGTCGGCCACCGAGGTGCGGCAGGCGGCCTCCACAGCGACCGCTTCGACCAGTGCGGAAAAGCCTTCAGAGCGCAGAATACCCACGTCTTCCCCCAAACGGGTTCACGGTGCTGGTGAAGGGTGCGGTGCGGAGTTGTTCGGCGGGGCGGCCTCAGGCCAGCCGGACGACCACCGTGCGCGCGGCCTCGACCGCGCGGTGCTCGGCCTGTTCGGCGGTGTCGCCCACGGTGATCACCGACCCGACGCGGTCCCACGACGAGCGCAGGTCCGCGATGCGGTCGCCGGCCTTGCACAGGACGTCCACCCTGCGCACGCCCGGCATGGTCCCGGCGGCGTCGACCCCCTCGACGGCGTCGATGACACCCGGTCCGCCGGCCAGGAACCGGATCGCGGCCCCGCCGACGGCCTTGAGCGGGGCCGCGGTGTCGGCACCGGCCAGCAGGCGCAGCCAGTGCTCGGTCAGGTTGGTCTCGTAGGCCAGGTCGATCAGGTCCATGATCTTGTCGCCCGGCGGGCGGCCGGCGCACTCGATGAGCACCGGGCCGGACTCGGTCAGAACCCATTCCGCGTGCAGGATGCCGCTGTCGAAGCCCACTGCCGCAACGAGTTGCGCCGCCGCGTCGGTCCACGGCGTGAGGTCGCCGTCGTCGCCGGGCACCACGTGGCCGACCTCGACCGGCCGCGGGCCCGGCGCCGTGCGTTTGGCCGTGACGTTGAGGAACACCACCTCGCCGCGGGACACCAGGCACTCGGTGCTGAACTCCGTGCCCACCAAGCGATCCTCGACCAGGTAGCGCCAGTGCATGGGCCGCTTGGCCAGCTGGTTGCCCTCGTCGGCGCCGGCGCACTCGCGCCAGGCGGCCTCGACGTCCGCGCCGGCGTCGAGCAGGACCACGCCCAGGCTTGCCTGCCGCCCGGCCGGCTTGACCACACACGGCTGGCCGCCGCAGAACTCGGCGATGTCCGCCGCCGACAACACCTCGCGGAAGGCGGGACCGGGCATGCCGGCCGCGGTGGTGGTCTCCCGCAGCAACAGCTTGTCCCGCAACACAGTCGCCGCCTTGACGCCCGCGCCCGGCCGGCCCAGCTGCTCGGCCGCCTGGGCAGCGGCCACCACGGCGTACTCCAGCCCTGGTGCCACGGCGTCCACATCGGACAGTCCGGCGACTACCTCCAGGAATTGCTCATCCTGCTGGTAGCGGCCGAAGACCACCTCGGCCAGGCAGGAGTGCTTGGCCGCCTTGGCTGCCAGCCCCTTGGCGTCCCACAGGTCGCGTTCCTCCAGGACCACGACCTCGACGGCTGGGAGCGCGCCGTCCAGCGCGGCCAGGACCCCATCGTTGTAACCGATCAGCAGCAGGCGAGTGGTCACGAGGCCTCCGTGGTCGCGCGGGAACGCAGATAGATCAGCACGCAGAGGGCGCCGACGGCGGCCAACACACCCCAGTACAGGGGGCGGGCCCCGAACTGCGCGGCGGTCAGGAACAGCGCGCCGCCGGCGAAGCCGCCCAGCGACTCGCCGGCGGTGGCCGCGACCTGGCGCAGGTTGAACAGCTCGACCATCGGCCGGTCGCCGGGGATCGCGCTGAACGCGGTGTTCACGGTCGGCGTGAAGAAGGTCTCGGCCACCGAGAAGACCACGACCGCGGCGAACGCGCCGGCCAGCGTCGACCCGGTCGCGCCCATCACCGCGAACCCGGCGGCGAAGATCGCCACCCCGACGAGCAGGAAGCCGAACGGCGTGGCTCCCGCGGACAGCCGCCGCTGGGCATAGGCGGTGACCGGGATCTGCACCACCACAACAAGAATTGCGTTGGTGGTGAAGAAGCTGGCCCGCAGCGCCGCGTTGTCGGTGAGCTCGGCGACCTGGAGCGCGATAGCGGAGAAGAACTGGGCGTACAGGAAACTGCCGACCGCGGTGACGATCGACACCCGCCGCACCAACGGATCCGTGACCACGACCTTGAGCAGGCCCAGCCGCAGCGGCGGGCGCACGTCGTGGTCGCCCGGCCGCAGCCCGGCCGGCACGGTCGCCGCGACCAGGGCCGCCGCCAGCAGGTACATCGCGGCGACGGCGAGCATCAGCGGGGTGTCGAGCGAGCGGGCCAGCAGGAAGTTGGCGGCGATCGGGCCGAGCGCGGCGGACACGTTCACCGCCACCTGGACCGCCGAGAACACGGTGTTGCGGGCGGCCGGGCTCTCCAGCGCCATCGCCACGTACACGCGGGCCATCAGGCCGTTGGTGCTGATGCCGGTGCCGGCCAGCAGCAGGCACACCAGCACCCCGACGCTGCCGGGCGCGACCGGCAACGCGGCGAAGCTCACCGCCGCCAGGATCAGGCCGCCGGTCATCGCGTGCCGGATGCGGGTGCGGTGCAGTAGCCCGCTACAGAACAGCGAGGCCCCGCGCACGGCGAAGTTGAACAGGAAAAGCGAAACGCCGACATAGAGCGGTCCGGTGCCCGGGTGCAGTCGCTCGACCAGCAGCGGCAGCACCGGCAGCACGGCGAAGAAACCCAGGTGCGACAACAGGTAGTCCAGCACCACGGGCACGCTGACCCGGCGCAGCGCGCTTTCCACGCGTTGGTTCTCGGTGACCACTAACCCCCGCCAATTCCCCAGACCCGGGTCCCCACCCGGCCGCGAAAGATTGTGCGGAGCAGGGCGAAGGCGGCGCAAGCGGTGGCGATGTGACGTGAATCCCTATTCCTTGGGGTAACGACGCGGGAGTACGGGACCTGCGGCTGACCGGGGCAATGCCGTCCAGATCGTGGGAAATCGGGCCCCTTCGTCCGCCTCTATGGGAATGGCTGGTACCGCGATTCATTCCGGTGCTATTTCGGCGCCGGACTGCCCGTTCGTACCTTGCGAGCGGGCAGTCCGGCGAGCATGGCTACGACACCGTGACGCTTACTGAGCCGGTGATCCCACCACTGGTCACCGACACCACGACGGCGCCCGGCCGGTGCGCGGTCAGCATTCCGGTCCGGCCGTCCACCGAGGCGACCCTCGAATTGCTGGACGACCACACGTGCGAGGCCGGATCGGCGATCGGCATCACCAGCGGCGGCTGGTTGTCGCCGCCGACGGCGGTGCCGGCAGCGGTGAGCTGCTCGGTGTCGCCGACGGCCAGGGCCGGCTTCGGCGCGGTGACGCCGATCGACGCCAGCACGGGCTCCACGCTGAACTGGAAGTCGCCGTCGCCGGTCACGTGCAGCAGTGCGAAGTTGTAGAAGCCGCCCTGCTCCGGCGGCGCGTACGGCGGCATGCCGAGATCGGCGATGGTCAGCTGGGGGATGCCGCCATGGGCGGCGTCGGCCGGCTTTCCGCTCGGATCCAGGGTCTGCTCGGCGAAGCCGCGGGAGTGCCCGTAGACCATGATCACGTGCCGGTCGGGGTGGGTCTGCTGGTAGCGCTGGATCAGCCGCACGTACATCTTGGCCTCCCAGCGGTCGCTGAACTGGCTGTTCGCCACCGGATGCGGGTCGTAGGCCGGCATGTGCGTCACCACCGCGACCGCCCGGCTGGTCGCCGCCGACAGTTGCGCGACCAGCCACGGGTACTGCGCCTCCGCCGGCCGGCCGTACTTGTCGGAGGACAGCAGGCCGCCGTGCGCGCTGTCGGTGACGATCACCTGCGCGGCCCCGAACTGGTAGGCGTTGAGGGTTGTCGCCGAAGGCGCTGTTGCGGTGTTTGTGTCGGAGTGGGCAAACCTGTGTCGTCGCATTCCTTGCCGGCCCGATCCCGGTCGTCGATCATGTGTTCGATACGATCACTGCCATGAACGGAGTGGCGGTGATCCAGGCGTATCGCTTCGCGCTGGATCCGACCACCGCCCAGGACGCGCAGCTGCGGTCGCACTGGTCGGGTAGCGGGAGCCCATTGCTGGGCCCCCGCCCCCTCAGAACCGGCCATGCGGGATTTCCCCGCAACCGGCTCAAGCAGGCCGCGAGGGCGTGCTGGCCTTGC
>Ga0307511_10000372_pt1 | contig 47748 bp, 32 predicted proteins | sample 13_EM_MG_FD_200266 | JGI IMG/M metagenome (GOLD analysis project Ga0307511, IMG submission 200266) | Populus trichocarpa ectomycorrhiza microbial communities from riparian zone in the Pacific Northwest, United States - 13_EM | ecosystem: Host-associated > Plants > Roots > Unclassified | place... | reverse complement strand
AAAAATTTGAATTTTTTTTTTTTTTTTTTGCTTTGAAGTAATATGTTTTTGATGTTTTCAAATCATCTTGATGTGCTGATCTCAAAAATGATTTTTAAAAAATAAAAAAATATTGTTGGCATACTTTTCTGAGTGAAAAGCACTTTGAAAAGCAACCACAACCACACTCCCAAACACCAAATGACACAGGATTTGATGGCTGGAAACATTAAATACTGATATCAACGGTACGGAGGATATGATTTTTTGTTTTCAAAAGTGTTTTTTATTTTAAAATATAATAAAATATATTTTTAATATCTATCTATCCAAATAATTCAAAATATAAAAAATCATTTCCAAACAAAATAAAATTTTAAATTTTGACGAAAAACATATTAAAACTCAATATCAAACATTCGGAAATAGTATGCACATAATGAAAAAAAAGTTTTGTATATAACAAGAGCTTATTTTATTTTGTTTTTTTAAAAATTATTTTTTATTCTTTGAATTATAAATTTTTTGGTATTTTCAGATTGTTTTAATATATTAATATTAAAAATTAATTTTTAAAAAATTAAAAATATTATTTTAATATATTTTTAAATAAAAAACATTTTAAAATATAATTATTATCGTAACAAGCAAGCTATAATAAGAAAATAATTTTATATATCCTGTTAGTTAGATTTTCACCGTAAGAATAATAGAAGTATATCATGTCACTTGCTTATACCCATGTTTAAATTTTACATGTCCAGAAGAGGAGAAGATTTGATATTTTAATTAAGATTCGCTAAACAAAAATCTAATATTCAGTTTTGATAAGCTGTACTACGCGTGATAGATTTTGAATTTTATATAGTATTTCCTTTTAAAAAAATAATGAGAAATGTTTTGAAAATGTAAAATTATATATAAGTTATGTAATGAGATGTATTTCTATTATTTTTTATAGTGAAAAATAAATTAAAAACACTACATTATTTTTAAATAGATTGGATGCAGTTGAATATATAAATATAAACTAGATATAATTTACATATTAAACAACTCATTTAATATTGTAGTCGTTGGTTGTTTTTAAAAATATTTTTTATTTTGAAATATATTAAAATAATATTTTTTATTTTTTAAAATTTATTTTTAATATCTGTAGATTAAAAAAATTTTAAAAAATTAAAAAATTAATTTTTTTAAATATAAAAAACAAGTCATTTTCTCAATATAAGACTTCCAAATTAGTGTTACTATGTTTTCAATAAGATGTGTTGACAATTACTCCATAATTGATGGCACGTCCCATCCATTCCCTTATCACACGCTTGAATACGTGGTTTGAAAAAAAAGATGCGACGCAAGGTATACGAGTTTGGCTTTATGTGGATAGTCCATTTTTAAAATGTTTTTATTTGAAAATATATTATAATATTTTATATTTTTAATATTAATATATTAAAATAACTAAAATAAATATTAATTTAATATTTTTTATATTAAAAGTATACTCAAAATAAATCTAGACAAATTTTAATTATAAAAATAAATAGCTTCGTACCGGAAACAAAACTTTTTAATTAGACGTGTGTTTAGAAGTAATTTAAAGTGTGATAATTTTTATTTTTTAAAATATTGTAAAAGTATTTTATATTTGAAAAAAATACTAAAATAACTTTTTAATATTTTTAGTATATTAATATGTCAATATTAAAAATAAAAAATATTTAAATATATTTTTAAATAAAAATACTTTATATCCATACCAAACAAAAACCAAATTTCATCCAATTAAATTCCTTGTTTGGTATAGGGTGACATTTCTTTCTTTCTTTTGTTTTTGATCGAATAAAAGGTGACATTTAGTTACTCATTTCGGGTCTTTTCTGTTTGCCCTCTTTAATCCAAATTCGTAATGCTAACTTGTAAATCTTGAACAGGGAATCTCAACAGACAGAATCATAGATGTTCGTCGACTTTTATCGGTGAACACTGAAACTTGTTACATCACAAATTTCTCGTTGTCGCATGAGGTAAGGATAAAGAGAGAAAACTATTCGTACACTAATATTTTACTTATTATTTCTCCTACTATAATCTAACACGGGCACTGTATAAATTGAATGGTGTTGATCTTGTGGGCTAAGTCCAGATCATTAATTTCAAGCATGGCAAGACTGGTGAAGAATTTCATGAAATCATTAAGAATTTTTCTCAAATTCTTTAATAAGATAGGCTACATGTTTCAGACGACATTAAATACAAAATATCTCAAATAACTCTTACACAGTACTAAAAATGATATGTCGTTTCAGTTTCATTATCTGATATGGATAGCATGCATATAATTAATAATTTCATTAGTCTTGAAGCAAAAAAAATAATAATAATTTCATTAGTTTATTTAATAGAATAGTCCCATTGAGAAATAAAAATTCTTTAATGGTATAATTACGAAAAAAATACTTTGGGTATATAATTGAGATTATCCAGCAGCTGGGTGGGTAAATTTGAAGCTTCCCGTATTTTTTTTATGTCTACTTCCAAAATTATCTCTAAGAAATGCGAGGGGCATTAAAGTAATCTGACTTTGTCATGGTTTATTTACAGGTTAGAGGAGCGCGGTTAAAAGACACGGTCGACGTGTCAGCACTCAAGCCTTGCGTTCTCACTTTAACCAATGGTAAAAGGCAAAAATCCCGACCAACAAACGACGCCGTTTCAGATATTAAACAGTATTTCAAGCGACAGCGTTTAATGTTTCCATTTTCGTTTTCGTTTACCCGCTACATTCTCCATATCTTTTTTCTCGTTGTTACAGAGGACCTCGATGAGGAGCTTGCAGTGGCGCACGTTAGACGACTCCTGGACATCGTGGCATGCACAACGTGCTTCGGTCCATCGGCTTGTGCGCATGATAAGATCAAGTCCGATATCGGAAAGAATGCGCCGGCTGCGCAGGATAATAAGACTTCTAAGAAAACCACCGCTAAATCTCAATCCTCCTCCACCACCACCACCACCACCACGAATAAACAATCATCGTCACCAAAATCAGCATCAAAAGATGTTCCGGTGGATGCAGAAGAAGAAATGAGCCACTCGTGCCCCAAGCTTGGGAGCTTTTACGAGTTCTTCTCTCTCTCGCATCTCACTCCTCCTCTTCAATGTACTCTCTCTCTTTCTAATTATAAATAAACGAGTGTAATTTGAGATAATTGAGGGTATAACTGGAAATAATGGAAAATGTGGTTGACGTTGATGCAGTTATAAGGAAGGTAACGAAAAGACGGATTGATGAGATCTCCGTGGATGATCATCTTTTCTCTCTTGACGTAAGATTGTTTTATTTATGAATCTGTTTTTATCTTCTTTTTTTTTGTCTAAAATATTTTGACGAGGTTTTTTTCTTAATTGTTGTTAAAATGATCAGGTGAAGCTATGCAATGGGAAGCTGGTTCAAGTTGAAGCTTGCAAAAAGGGATTTTATGGTGTTGGAAAGCAGAGGATTTTATGTCACAATCTTGTTGATTTGCTAAGGCAGCTTAGTCGAGCTTTTGATAATGTTAGTTTCACTACCTTACCCAATTTTTCTGGCTCTTTTTTTTTAAACTGTAGTAGTTTTTTTTTTTCCTTTTCTTTTTGTATTGGATAATATTCGAATTGGTGCATCCTCTATCATTTATCGAGTGGAATCCATTAATTTTCTCAAATATTTTTTTTTGCGGATAAACAGTACTTGTACTTGCTAATGTCACATGCTTTTCCAGTAATTTTGTTAATATATGAAGTTTGGTCTGTAAATCAACAGTCTTATCTTTTGTTGAGATGTATTTTTTGTTTTCGGTTTAGATTTTTTTGAAGTGATATAGATGTCATGTCTTATGTGTCAGGCTTACGATGAGCTCATGAAAGCATTTGCAGAGCGTAACAAGGTATGTACCGTTTGTGTTGATATGGTTATCTCAAAAGAAGAAGGGAAATAAATTGTTCAAATGTAATTTAATGATTTCTCTCTGACGTTGTAGTTCTCGTTTTCAATTATTAATCTTTTTGTTTCTTCCTGGCCATTGATTAGTTCGGGAATCTTCCATATGGTTTTAGAGCAAACACATGGCTTATCCCTCCCGTAGCAGCACAGTTGCCATCAGTTTGTCCTCCTCTTCCTGTTGAGGATGAAACATGGGGAGGAAATGGAGGTGGTCTTGGAAGAGATGGGAAAAAGGATTACATACCTTGGGCCGACGAGTTTTTGTTTGTCGCATCCATGCCTTGCAAGACAGCTGAGGAGAGGCAGATTCGGGACAGGAAAGCCTTCCTGCTTCACAGCCTATTTGTCGATGTTGCCCTTTTCAGAGCCATTAAAGCTGTGCAACATGTAAAATTAAAGCCAAATTTATTGGGTTCAGTTGCAAACAGTAATATTCCTTACACAGAGAGAGTTGGGGATTTAAGCATCAAAGTTATGAAAGATGCTACCAATGCAAGCTCTAAGGTAGACACTAAAATTGATGGGATTCAAGCAACTGGAACTGATAAGAAAAATTCAGTAGAGAGGAACCTTCTGAAAGGGATCACAGCTGATGAGAACACTGCTGCTCATGTAAGTTCCAGAAAATGTAATTGTTCAATGATGCTCTTCCAAGGGTTTGGTGTTTTAATTTTGGTTTAATTGGTAAACTGGTTGAATTCTGTTTTGCATCTTGACTGCAGGACATTGCAACACTTGGTACTGTTAATGTAAGATACTGTGGTTTCATTGCTATTGTAAAAGCTGAGGCGAGGGAGGAAAAGAAAGCCAGTCCTCCATCCAAAAGTATTGACCTTGAACAGCCTGAAGGTGGTGCAAATGCCCTTAACATCAACAGGTTCTTACCATCTTTTCCTATGCACGAATGAGTACTAAAATTAGCCACCTCCCCACACAGTTAATAGTTTCACATGCAATAGAGATCTTAGATATTATCTGCTAGTGAAATTGTATAAATGCAGTTGATGAACTAAAATTACCTAATGGTGAACTGTGCTAAGAATCATATACAATTGCTGCACTCTAGCTTTGAACAAGCACAATGTGACGGACCATTCACGAGTGGGGAACCTATAGTTTTGTTGTTTTCTATATGGATTTGTCAAAAGACAGATGCCAGTCCAATATAATAAATTTAGTCAGCTTTGATTTATGAAGTCTTTTTGCATTTTGAGAAGTGGATCTTTGTCTTAAACAATTTTAGAATGCAATGATGATCAAATTCGATACTGCGATGTCGTTTCCATTTCAACTAAATTATGCTGAAGTTAAATGTCAACCCTGCTTTTTACTTGAGAATTTTGACATGGAATCTTAATTTTTCCAATCTTGGAAAATACCAATCATGTCATACGATTTTCAACCTCAAAATTTTCAAAGATGGAAGTCTTTGAAAGGTGATTTGATTGATTCTCCATGTGCATGGCATGTTAGTTCTTACCTGTAAATCTATTTTTTATTACTAGGTTTTAGGTTCTATGACATGCATTCCCACACTACATGTGTATTATTGTACTGATCATAATGATAGTAACATTATACCGGAATGAAAGATATTTATAGCCAAAAGCCAAGCCTCCAGATTTTAATATTATGACTTCATGGTGATAGCATACACTCCTTAATTTGGTTATTTTCTTGTTGTTTGGCTGCATTCGTTATGCAGAAGTCTTAACTTTTCCTCCCTTACAGCTTGAGACTACTACTTCACAAACCAACACCTTCAGAACACACTAAGCGGACACCAAATTTGCAAACTTTAGAGTGTGAAGAGCTCAGTGCTTCCGAAGCATTTGTAGAGAGATTACTGGAAGAAAGTCTTACCAGGCTTGAAGAAGAGGTACCGAAGCAGGATCATTTGGTGAGATGGGAACTTGGAGCCTGCTGGATACAGCATTTGCAAGACCAGAAAAATACTGAAAAAGATAAGAAACCATCCACTGAGAAGGGCAAGAAGCCTTCCACAGAAACAGAAATGAAGGTTGAGGGACTTGGGACCCCTCTTAAGTCCCTTAAGAACAAGAAAAAATCAGATGAAAGCAATGTAAAAATGCAGCCGGAGAATTCAAGACCTGCCTCTGATGGTTTAAGTGGGGCAGTTGAAGATGCTACACTGGCATCTGTGGAATCTCACCTTGAAACTGAGGCTAAAGATAATGAGCTTGCACTGCAGCAGTTGTTGTCCGATGCAGCCTTTGCTCGACTAAAAGAATCAGACACTGGACTTCATTGCAAGGTAGTATTTCCTTGACTGGTCATTGCCTTTTCTTTTCCAGTAACGTGTGAACTAACCTATGAAGTGATCAACAGTCTCTGCAACAGCTAATTGACTTGTCTCAGAAATATTACACTGAAGTTGCTCTTCCTAAACTGGTACTCTACCCTTTTCATTAAATATCTCAACCAATCTGCATTTCTAGAAGTTTATTATTGAGTACTGGTAAAAAAACGCAGGTAGCAGATTTTGGTTCTTTGGAGCTTTCACCCGTTGATGGTCGGACTCTAACTGATTTTATGCATACTAGAGGTCTTCAGATGTGCTCTCTTGGGCGTGTTGTAAGTTCTCTGTTATCATGCACCCTGGCTTTTAATGTCTAGTACATGTTTTAGTTACATTTATTTGCCCACAAATAAAATTTTAATTCCATATTTACCATCCTGTTGGGCACATTTATGTCTAACTTTAACAAATGCATTTGTTTTTACACAAATGTTTTTATTTTATTTTATAAAAAACTGTGTTTGTGCTATAACCATCCAGTTTTTTTGGAGGATGTCCCAATCAGATCCTTGTATGTCCATGCTTGACAATGAGACCTGCCATCATGCCATTGTTCATTCATATGTATAAACATGCATGTGAAGATTGTTGTCTGAGCCAGTGCAAGTGTTAACTGTATGTGATCCTTATAGTTTTAAAAGGCCTTTTCGACACACTTAGGCATGCTTGAAGCGCAGCAGTGATAAATAGCCTTAAGGCATTGATTTTTGAGTGGTAATCTTGTGTGGCCTAGACTTCAGTAGATATAGAGTGAGTTTCACAAGATAAGGCGCATGCCCTTAAGATCTTCGTGAGCAGCTTCTGCTGTTGAGGGCTCAGTCACTTACTCTTAAATGACATTGACTGAAGGCTGGGTCAGCTCACTTATTTTGCTAATTGTAGCATAATTGACAGGGCTTAATACTGCATATAAAAAAATTACCTATTTTTCACATATAAAGATGCGCATCTATTTTATTTCATGTGTGTACATTTATTGTACCGTATAAATTTATCATTTATGTAAACTTGCACCAAATGCTAATTTTTCTTCATAAATGGTGTTTTTAATTTATAAGAGTATTGAATTAACTTTATAAATGACTGCTGATATTTGTGCATTTTGATGTGCCTCCTTTAACTTAGGATCGCCCATAGTTTTCAATTCTAGCAAGCTAATGTGTTAACAACTCCTCTTATAATTGTGAATGTTTACCTTTTAATTCAGATTTCCATATTGGGTAATTTCTGCTATTTATCTTATAAAACAGGTAAAGCTTTCTGAAAAGCTGTTGCATGTACAGTCACTCTGCATTCATGAGATGATAGTACGAGCTTTTAAGCATATACTTCAGGCTGTGATTGCTGCTGTTGTGGACCAAGAGAAAATGGCTGTATCAATAGCTGCTGCATTAAATCTGATGCTCGGGATTCCTGAAACCAGAGATTCAATCAAGTCTTGCCATGTCCACCCTCTTGTATGGAGATGGCTGGAGGTATTTTTGAAGAAGCGGTATGAATGGGATCTTAGCAGCTTAAACTTCAAAGATGTGAGGAAATTTGCAATCTTGCGAGGGTTGTGCCACAAGGTAAATATCTGCATGTGCTCTAGAATGCATGACAAGTGGGATATAGAGACTCAAAATTGTTTAATCTACAAGAAGCTTGTTTGCTTGCTTCCAATTTTTGGGATTCTAACAAATTGACTATGAATCATTGGCAATTAATCCACTGGCTTCAGTTTAACTATGCCCAACTTGAAGATTATTTTTGGTGAGGCACAATTGTAAACCTGTAACTCACAGCAGTGTTTCCCACAAATGATGATGACTCCTTTTTCATCCCTGCATGTGACATTCCTTCAAATGAAACAATACCTTTTAAAGGAATGGATTGCATATTCATGCAAATGTAGTTGATGTTTTATTTGATTTGGGAAAATCGAATCAGGGACATGTATAAACTGACACTCTTATTTTTTCTCCCCTCCTCTCAGGTGGGCATTGAGTTGGTTCCGAGGGATTTTGATATGGATTCTCCACATCCATTCAGAAAATCAGATGTTGTCAGTCTGGTTCCACTACATAAGGTGATTACTTGAGATTGATGTGAACAAGCTTTTCTTCATCCTGTCTGAAAACCAGTCAAAATTTGTCCAATCCATATTGATTTGTGCCTTTTTATTTCAGCAAGCAGCATGCTCCTCTGCAGATGGAAGGCAACTCCTGGAATCATCAAAAACAGCCTTGGACAAGGGAAAACTTGAAGATGCAGTCACCTATGGGACAAAGGTATATGCATTCTGAAATTACACTTCTGATATTCTCTTTGCAAATGCATAGTTGTCATGGCTTCTTTTATAATAATGCTTTTCCCTGTTTTTTCCATGTCAACGAGGTGCTTCACTATGTAATCATCTTTTTCTATTGGTACTGTAGTTTATTAGCTGATTCACATCTTTGGTGTTTCCAGGCTCTTGCAAAGCTAGTGGCAGTTTGTGGTCCCTACCATCGAATGACTGCAGGAGCATACAGCCTTCTTGCTGTAGTATTATATCACACTGGAGACTTCAATCAGGTCTATTTATTATCAATTTTTTTTCCTGTGTAGCTGGAGATTTTCACCAGCAACACTCAGATTATAGTCACATAGCTAAATTTCTTTCAATAATCTGTGGCAGAATGACTTGTTATAGTCACAGAATCAACCCAGAAACTTTGCATTCCTTTATTTGAGGGTTTACCTTTTGTGCTGATTTAATATTCTGTTCGCTTTACAGGCCACTATATATCAGCAAAAAGCGTTGGATATTAATGAGAGGGAACTAGGACTTGATCATCCAGACACAATGAAAAGCTATGGGGATCTTGCCGTGTTCTATTACAGACTTCAACATACAGAGCTGGCTCTCAAGTATGCTTTTCATTCTTCGTGCATTAATAATTTTAGGTTTGCATGATACTATGTAATTTCATGTTTCACATTCATTATATTTTGATCTGGTTCTGTCTTGATGTTGACTGGTTGCCTTGTGGACTACCTGATCGTATTCAATTATCCCTCTTTAGAATTATCAGAATCATGATCGTTCTCATTGTGATTCCACTCCATAAATTTTAAATATCTGTTGCTCTGATAATCATATTTAAGCGACATGGTTCCTTTTATTGTTTTTGACGAACAAGGTTCTTATCTATGTTGCTCAAACCTAGATCCTTTCTTTTTTCATTTTGGATTTCTCAAGTGTGATCCAGTCTTATCTGTCTTTTCTAAAGTTTTTTTTTCCCATACTTCTTTTGTGAGTCTTGGGAGATACCCACAGTTAGATTCATATATACCATAATTCACAATAATCTGTTCATGTTTCGTGGTTTAACTTTACCCTAGTTTGAGACTCTTGAGACTAGTACTGTTGTTGATTAGGTATGTAAAGCGTGCTTTGTATCTCTTACATCTCACATGCGGTCCATCACACCCAAACACTGCTGCAACATACATCAATGTGGCTATGATGGAGGAAGGTCTGGGGAATGTGCATGTCGCCCTCAGATATCTTCATAAAGCTCTAAAATGCAACCAAAAGTTACTTGGACCAGACCATATTCAGGTTTTAATTTGCCCTTCTCCTGAAGTTTGTTTATGTTATATTTTTCATAATATGCTCACTATTTTCTAGGTGATGACAGAAAGTAAAATGGTTGGGCAAGCTTGTTATATGCTTAATTGAAGTTAATTATTTAATGCAATACGCATTACCTTCATATCAACTAAGAAGTGTTCTAAACAATCAGATACAATAAACTTTCCATATTGTAATTAATTAACCTTAAGAATTGCCATATCGATTTCTTTCTTCCTCTTTAAATATAAAAATCCTCAGAAGGGGAAACAAAGAATGTTCATAAGCATTGAGCATTTCAGATGGTTGGTAGTCGGTACTCCATCTTTAAGCACTTTGCTGCATCTATTGAAACAATAAATGGCTAGTGAAATTTCATTTTTCACTTGCTACATACTATAAATGATCTATTTACTATATCTGGAAAAATTAGCGCATTTAATTCTTTTTGAGAGGTAATCCTTTTTTGTTTCTGGTTAATGATGCCAGACTGCTGCAAGCTACCATGCAATAGCAATTGCACTCTCATTGATGGAAGCATATCCTTTGAGTGTTCAACATGAACAAACAACCTTGCAAATTCTCCGAGCAAAGCTGGGTCCAGATGATTTACGCACTCAGGTGTCCTGCTAAATTCATTAATTAATCAACCCTTCCCATTTCTCTCCTCTTAAGCATTCATGTTACGTCATCTACTTTGAGCTAGAAACACTCATTAGTCTGATAGTACTAGGCGCACTCAATGAATTTGAACATCTTGAAAGTATTATATTCATAATTGATAACACATGTGCAATCCTCTGATCTACTCTCCTGACTTGGTGATCCAAAGGTTAAGTGAAGATAAGTTTGCAATTAATTAGGTCCCTGGGGATTATTTTGGCTTTCACCATGACATGGAGCCATGAAATGAACGGCTCCAAGTCGATGAGTTCAAGCCTTCAAGGACTACATGAGATCTGTTTTACTTTCTCTCTGTCCCTCTCTCTCTGACATAGAGATTCATTACCAAGTTTTGTACTTTTCAGAAGGGCATGTTTATATATGTGCTTATGACTCCTATCCAGTTGTAATTTTAAATTTTTAATAAAATGCTGCAGGATGCTGCTGCTTGGCTTGAGTATTTTGAATCCAAGGCTTTTGAACAGCAAGAAGCTGTGCGAAATGGTACTAAGAAGCCTGATGCATCAATTGCTAGCAAAGGCCACCTTAGGTAAATTAGCAGAACACTGGACTATTGTTGTTGCTTCATTTAATTATTTTATACAGTTTATTCTTCTGCTTCTTTTACTAATCACACCATTTGGATGCTCTGCTACTTTTTTATATCGGACTTGCATGAAAAACAATTTATGCTCTTTAAATTTTGCTGGAAATACATACATGAAATTGTAACAAGTTAACTTCAACAAGTACACACAAAGATAAAGGAAAAGGGGAAGATTTAATGCTTGAAGTTTCTTCATGATCTTTGCTACATGCACAAACACCATTTGGATGATCTGCTATTGGTGTGGTTACTGTTTTTATATGGGACTTGCATGAAAAACAATTTATGCTCTTTAAATTTTGTTGGAAATACATACATGAAATTGTAATAAGTTAACTTCAACACACACACACACACAAAGATAAAGGAAAAGGGGAAGATTTAATGCTTGAAGTTTCTTCATGATCTTTGCTACATGCACAAACATCACTCAGCAAGGACTGTCCATCTCACATTCAGTAACTTCCCCAAAGATTTTTTTTCTTTGGTCAAGAAGCATGTCAAATACTTGCCCAGAGCATCATATCTATCCTGTTCATATACTATTTTGCTGTTCCTGCACCAGAATACTTTTGAAATGGATGTGCAGAATAATTTGATCTGGTTGGATGCCACTATTGCTTTCTATATGATCATATGCACCATGAACATGCTATTACATGTGAATGCAATCTACATATCTGGCTTATGATGCAAACTCTTGTTCTAGCAGACATCTTGAAACTAATAGTTTTTACTTTTTTTTAATATTTGGCAGTGTATCAGATTTGCTGGACTATATTAATCCAAGTCGTGATGCTAAGGTGAGAGATGTTGTCGCTGGAAAGAGAAAGAGCTATATCACAAAGGTACCTGGATATTCTTGTTTGATTAAAACAACTCTAACCCATCATACAGCCTACGACACCAGGGAAAAATTACACCAGTTTCATGAATCTTGTACTGAACTGAAAAAGAATAGATAATAGGCCACTCATTTGTGAAGTAAACATCTTAGGGGTTCCCTACTGGATCATTTGGAATACTGTAGAAACAATTCTCTTGCATGAACTGACACTGTCCCTTTCAAAGGCTCAGGAAACTAGTTGTCTTTATTATAGAGGTACAATGACAAGAAAACAGAGGCAAGATCTAGAATAATTATGATTTCTCCTTCGAACTTTTCCTTCTCTAATTCTGTTAACAGTGAAGGCCTGTCACTTTTCTTGTTGTAATTGAAGTAATGAAAAAAATATGAAATGAAGATCCACCATGGAGATCAAGTATTTTGCCAAGCTATATTTCAGAATGGTTACTGACTTGGAAAATTACAACGTTTTGTACACAGTCACCTCTAATTTTTTCTTTAATACAACATGCCTTTGCAACCTTTTGCTTTTCAGGTAAAGGATAAAACCCAGCCAAATGTCAGTACGGCAAGTTCCGACGAATCTACAAAAGATACTCTTAAAGATGCTTCAGATGTGAAGATACCAGTGCCTGAAGATGATGCTTCCCAAGAGACCAGCTCTGCCCAAGTTCAACTCCAGACACCTGCTGTGGAAGAGAATGTGGAAAAAAAACCAAGCATCTGGACTGAAGCCTTGCTTGAAACTCATGCTGAAGGAGATGATGGATGGCAACCAGTTCAAAGGCCAAGATCAGCTGGCTTGTATGGGCGACGTCTAAAGCAGCGGCGGGGGATTGTTGGAAAAGTTTATAGTTATCACAAAAAGATTGTGGATGCTAACATGGATTATGCTCCTGTCAAGAATGCTCACCAGAATAGTAAGTATTACCTTTTAAAGAAACGAGCACCATCTCATGGAAGTTATGGAGACCACCAAACCACCAATCTCCCTCCAAGTGCCAAATTTGGGAGGAGAATGGTTAAAGCTGTAACCTACAGGGTCAAGTCTGTTCCTTCATCTTATAAAACTTCTACAACAGAGAATCCCAGGATTGGCAACAAGGCTCTTACTTCATCAGAATCGGCTCCAGTTTCTGCCCCTAATGACATTCGTCCATCAAAGAATTCAATAGTGAGTCTTGGAAAATCTCTTTCATACAAGGAAGTAGCATTGGCACCACCAGGTACCATTGCTAAGTTGCAGGCGTGGTTTCCCCAAAGTGATAATTCAGATAACCAGGAAATTGGTGATGGAAAACTTGAAGAGACAAATGAAGCAAAAGCAATTGCTGGTTCAGTAGTAATGGGTGTGGAAGAAAGAAGTGGAGAGAAGGATGAGAATTCTGAATCAGATGACACGGATGATTTGAAGAAGGAAATAGTTGGTGTTCATAAAATGGAAGAACAACACTCAACTCACGTGTTGGAAGAAAATTCCTCCCTGATGGTGTCTCAGAGTGTGCAAGGACATGAATCTGGTGATATTGAGGTTCATGAAATTATACAGAATGGAATGTTGATTGACCAGATCCCAAATTCAATTGATTCCCTTCCAAAGGAACCTCATGAGAAGGATTCATCTAGTGAATTTGATCCACAAGTTGATCTCAACTCCACTTTGCCTGGAGCAGAGGACTTGAAGGACAAACCATTGATTTTGAATTCAGGCGATGCTCAGGGATTACCAAATAAGAAATTGTCTGCTTCTGCAGCTCCTTTCAACCCATCAACATCCATTGGACGTGCTCCACCAGTTGCCATCAACATCCCTCTTCCTTCTGCTCCTGGTGCTGTTCCAGCTGTTGCACCTTGGCCTGTAAACATGACTCTTCACCCTGGACCTGCAACTGTCATACGCCCCATTAATCCAATGTCCTCCCCACACCATCCATACCCATACCCCTCACAACCACCAACCCCAAACATGATACAGCCATTGCCCTTTATGTATCCTCCTTACAGTCAAGCAGTACCAACTAGTACATTTCCTGTTACTAGCAGCGCCTTCCATCCTAATCATTTCTCCTGGCAGTGCAATGCGAGCCCCAATGTGTCAGAGTTTATTCCTACCACAGTATGGCCTGGCTGCCTTGCAGTGGAGTTCTCTGTCCTGCCACCTGTTGTTGAGCCAATTGCTGATCCTCTATTGGAGCCTAAAGCACAATTTGAAAATTCTGAAAGCCCAAGTCCACCTCCAATTCTGTCAGTGGACAGTGACAACATAGGAGAAACAAATGACGAAGCAAATCTTCAAGCATCAGACAGAAATGACAATGTGAAGGAATTGACTGGGGCTGGGTTGGAAAATATAAAGGAAAATGGTCATTCAAATCCATCCGAAGCTGAAATTTATAGGAATGATTCGAGTCAGGAAAAAGGCTCACAAGAAAATGTCACTAGCAGTATTGACCAGCAGATTAATGAGGAGAAAACCTTCAGCATTTTGTTAAGGGGAAAGAGAAACCGGAAGCAGACTCTGAGAATGCCAATGAGCTTGCTTAGTCGACCATATGGCTCACAGTCTTTTAAAGTTATATATAACAGAGTGGTAAGAGGCAGTGAATCTCCCAAATCTACAAGCTTTGCTGCAGGTGAAGGTTGCACAACTAGTGCTACATGATCCTAGGTTCTGCTGTTCTTTCCAATCAAGCGATTCCATATAAGCAGGATTGTGTGGAGAAAACTGGAAGATAATATCTTTATTGGATCATATGCGTGAGGGGCACAAGTATCTTGAGTATATTCTGGCTTTCATGGTCACAGCACCTTCTGCAAATTTAAAGGTTTGTTCTCTATAATCAAAGCCAATGTAATTTTTGTTTTCTTGACTAACAAAAACAGGTAACTTATCTGTTGAACCTGAGGAAATTTCCATTTCATGAACTGCTTCTTTGATCTTCTATTTTCTTATGTAAGTACATATTTGTAAACACTGCTCTCTGCAGTATCTTTCTAGACCTCCATATCACAACCATAGGGCAATATGCAGGCTGAACTTTCTCTTAGTCTATGGATAGAATTTGGTGTAAGTGTATGCAAGATTTATTTGTGACTAGTATATTTATGTTCTGATAAATTTGCAGTTCTCCATTTGACTTGGTTTGTGCCTGTGCAATTGGATAGTGGATACACAGTAACAGATGCTTCCATTTTGTTACTCCAGGTATTTCTGTCTCTCTTTCTATCTCTTCTTGTTAATTCCAGAAACGGTGCCATTTTAGCATAATAAACGGGCCCGGTCAAAAGAGAGAAACTGTCTTTTTTAATAAGTTGCTGCCTTGTGATGGATTCTTCTTAAAATGTACCATAATTGATTCCTTTGAATAACCATCAAGAGATGTCTGGGTAGTGGATACATAACAGAACTTGGACGCCCAAGGGTTTTTTCTTCCATGACTTGAAGTTGCCATGATTTCGGTAAAAAATAATTCATTTCCTGCAAGTCACATAAACAAAAGCACCGACTTACCGGAACAAAAAAAGTGAAGTCACCCATAACTTGAAATTACTTGCTGATGCTCAAGTGACATCAAGTTGGAGATTAGCAGGCAAAAGAGGTTGAAAGGTTCTAGTCTGCTATATAGAGCCACATTTTTGGGGCCTTATTCTGGGTGTTGCTTGATGTGCAGATTTACAGTAGGAAGTCTACCATTTGAATCTTCAGCACATGTTTCGTCAAGTTGAAAATCTTGGCTGAAAATGCAGGTAGAAAATTTTGATAACTTGGATCACAGCATCTGCATACATTCAGTCCTTTTGGTTTCCCATATCTTTGACTTTGAAAAATTAATTTGATTGAATTGTAAATAAGGGGAACTTTTCCATTGAATTAATTATAGCTTTGACATTTTGTTCAAGTGCCGGTGCATAATTTCCTGTTAATCTGAAAAATGCATTACTGTCACTAAAACTAAAATATTTTGAACCTGTGAAATTCCCCGACATCTCTCTTGCCAAAGGGCAGGCGAATTGTTTGTATTGTTGAAAGAGTGAAATAAATTCAACTTCAGCCAGAAGAGAAGAAAAGAGAAATTCAACTTCACTCTTTGAAAAAAATATTCCAACCAAGAACGAGATGCAACTCTTTGGTTAATTCTTTTCGTTGCCATTTCAAAAAACATATTAAAAAAATATCTTTGCATTATCCTTGCCAAACACAATAGAAGAAAAGACAACCCACAAATTCTAAATAGCTGCACAGCATGCCAATTTCCTCACAAAAACGAAATCTTCCAACATACATATCGCTTCAACTACTTCAATTTGTACAGAAAAGCTGACGGTCTCTCCAGCTTGGCAGACGCAATTATCCAGCCACAAACCATATCCTTAGCATCCAGCCACCACACTGGGCACACAAAGAACAGCTTGTAAAATAGATTCAACACTCTGGTTCTGACTGGGTCCAAGATTGAACCAGAATGCAGCTGGACATGGCTTTCTGGCCTTGTCAAAAAAGATAATTGGTGCTTGTCTGAGTACTTCTACCATTACTTTCAGATGCAAAATCTTTCATCAACCAGTTACCCTGTTTCACCAAATTACTCTTGAAATTTCTAGTAATATGGCCAAGGATGTAGACATAATACGCGTGTAAAGTTGAAAGGAAGCACAGACTCAATTGAAAGAAAGGAAAATGCAGATTCTTTTAAAATGGTACCTGAAAACTGTGTACTAAATTGGATTCATTTGGAAGGTTTCAGGTGGAGTAGTCTTCTCTGATCTCCTCAACCATGTCAACGTTTCGAGAATAATAACTGTGACTAGAATCATAGTAATTAGAAAACCAAAGCCTATCTTCCATGACGTCCCTGCAGCTCCTAGATGGATTCCCCACACTATATTGAAGACTCCAAAGAAGAGGGCAATCCTTCCAAACCAGTGGTGGTACCAATTCCAGTACTTGCGGATCTTGGCATCTTTCTTAGGCCTTAAAAAGAACGCCAATATCTGAATCCCAGTTTGGAGCATTTATCAGAATGCATTTCATATGATCAGCATGTGATTATGAAAAGCCCCTGTGCATAAAATCAGATGAGGACATACCTGAAGAATACTAAGAGTGAGAGCAAAGATGCCTATGCCTCTGTGTGATGGTACATTGGCATCAATCTTGCTATAGAGTTGCTGTCCAAGAACCACATTGGCAAGCCCCAAGAGAAATCCCAAAAACTGAATACCAGCATGTAGATAATACCAGAGTGGTTCTTTATGCTTCAAATACCTTGCAACAATTGCCCCACTAGGAAGGAATAGACCCCATGCCAAGGTTCCTAATACCCCGTGATTCTTCTTCATCTGCCCAGGATTTATACGTGCTCTAGACGCAGAACCTGTGGGAAGAGAAATCGAGACCAAATATGAGTCAGAGTAATTTTTGTGAGAGACCTACAAGAAAAATCATATGCTAAAAAACCAAAAAAAAAGGAAGCCCAGCTCGGTGGAGAAGAAACAAACCTGCAGTGAAGTCGAAAAGAATAGCTGTCTTGTCATCGTGCGAGGATAGGCGGTAGTGATTTGGATACCTGGTTCCGAAAGCCAATATGATTGGCTGGGAAGCGAGAGGTTTTTCAAACTTGGCTTGAAATGCCAAGTAAATCATAGCCCCATTAATCACAACAGCAGGTGGAACCTTTGTGAGGTCCAATTCACCTGCATCCTCTATGACCTGTGATGGCCTAGTACCTTGCAAGTAATACTCTTTGATTCTCGCCTGACCTTTCCTATTGAACCAGCCCACCATAGCACTGGATCCAACCATCCTTCCATCTTTCGAAAACCCCATTGCCACCCATCCGATTGTGTATACAGCAGATAATATAAAAGTCACCACATTATCTTCTTTCTTGTGATACTGCAGGCACAGGATGATGATATTAGGGCATGCCCATGAGCAGAAACAAATGAGATCAAAGAAAAATGAATCGTCAGATTGGACTTACCCTCAACAGAAAAGTATTCCAAACTGGTTTGCAGACCATATTTGATATGTTATTATATGGTGGAGGAAGAAAACTACTCATATCGGTGTTGCAAAGCTCGGATCTTTCCTGATCCATCGCAACACCATTAGGGGCAGCATAAGCACCACCACTAATAGTGCTATTGTCACCAATCTGATCTTCTTCTGTGACTGCAAAATCATAACCATCATCTTTGTTAGACTCATTGGACTTATCATCAGCAGCCACGAAGATCCTGAGTCTCGAGACAAAAAACAAGAAGCATAATAAAACAAACACAAGCCTCGATTTTTGAAATCTTGAATTTGCCATGGAGATCGAAGGCTCGTAACAGGAAGCAGCCAAGGATGACAAGAACAAGAAGAAAGAATATTGCGAACGTGAAAGTGAAGGCAGTGGTCAGGTGGCGAGTAGTTGTTGAGAGGAAACAGTTTCTTGAAAATGAAGGGAAAATTATGGTTAGGTGATGGCGGGTAATCATCATTCCCGCCAGTTCTTGCAATCTCACCACCCAACGACAACATTCTTATCTCTCTCAATTTTGTTTTCAAATTACCGTTAAGATTAAGAAGATGTTACAAAGTAACATTGCTTAGAAAGCTGGAATTGGAAGTAAACTTGTTTTCACCACTGGTTTTTTTTTTTTTTTATATATATATATATATAAATACATCTGTCATATATTTTTTCTTAATCTAAAAATAACATTGATGTGGAGATGTCTACATATCTAGCTATCATGAATCATACTCGTAAACCGGTTTCTTGGAATCCTATTTGAGGAAAGTTAATTAGGTTACACATCCCCCGCTATTATTAAAGAAAAAAAATGTATGAAAAAGAAAAATTGTATTCCATCGGGATTTTTTTTAACTTGTTATTTTGTTTGAAAATATATTAAAATAATATATTTTTTATTTTTTAAAATTTATTTTTGGTATCAACATATTAAAACGATCTATAAATAATTTTTTTTATTTAAAACTAAAATTAAATTCAATATTTTTTAATAATTTGATTGCACCAAAATAACAAATGATTAATATGTGATATTTCAAATTCTTATTATTAATGGAATCGAAATGATCTTTGGATCGGTTAGAAAATCCCTTCAATTCAATTGGCTAGAATCCCTTCCTTGAACAAAACTATAGTAGATCGTGTGGAATTATATTGAATAGTTGATGATATATTCCCTTTGCTAAAAAACGATACTTGTTTACCATCCATACATTGTCTAACCAAATCAAGTGAAAGTAGCAAGCTGTTGAAGGGCCTAGGTGATAGATAAAGGTGACGAACTTTAATTAGTGAGATCGAGACTTGTTTTGCATTAAAAGATACCAAGCAGGTTTAGTTTTGACAAACCAACGGAAAAAAAGAAGTGCTGGCCAATAATAATGCGTTTGTTGCTAGGTGAGGGGGTATTGAGCAGTCATTGTCTTGGTCAGCCAGATGTTGACATATTTTCTATGAAACATCTGAGCGAATTGTTTGTATTAACTATTAAGCAAGATCCATGCCTCACAGAGTCTTGATCATTAAGCTTGAGAAGCCAACAAAAAGGTGCCAGTTGGACATACATTATAATTAAGCCAGGAGCTAAGTAATCACAAATGCCTTTCTTCATCATTATAACATTAGTTACACAACGATTTTCTCACAGAAAACATCCATATGCCCTAACTTTGCACCAGGAGAGGGCTACATAGCTGCAAACCTGACTTGTATCAAAGTTAGTCTATTTACTTGGGAATTTAAACCAGAAAGAGGCGACAAATTAATGTGACAGACTCTTACCCGGCCACTTTCTACTAAGCCTTAGGTTGATCCGCCGACAGATTATACCATTCAGAATGAACTAGCCTACATACTTGTAGCTGAATTAGATTAGAGCACTTCTGTTCCTGCTAGACAACAGCACATTTCTCCTATTGGTCACTAGAATCACCAGGGGGTTCAAGAGCTTTTGAAGAATTGTCGTTGTCGACCACGGTTCAATGGGGTGAGAATGATTCCTGATCATGACTCTTGACATCGGTTGCGTTACAAATTCCCCATACTGGGACCTCATATTCTCTGGATGCGGCAAGAGGCATGGGAGAACAATGTTGAGTGCCTCTGCTGAGAAAGGCCTATATGAAATTAGGCACCCTGTAGATATGTTCCTCGCCACTCTTCTCATCAACTTTGACAATCCAATTGCTGCTGATAGTTTTCTTCATTGCATTCTCCCTTGTTTTGGGTGGAGAAGAGGATTCTCTACTACCCCAATCTCTCTTCTCGATATCATTGGACTTTCCGATCATAGTAACCTCCATGCCTTTCCCTATGGGATGCTTCATAGACCTTACTACAACCTCATCGTTAAGACACCTAACATGGCCTCCCAACCCTTTCTTTTCACCCACCAGGTTATTCGCCACCACCACTGATCTTCTTGGATTCACATCTATCAACTTCAGCAACCCTGTGTATTCATCATTTTTACAATCAACAAGAGAGAAATCAATTTTTTCGTAATTTGGCAATAGCTTGGAGGGGTCACCCGTTTTGAAATCTACAATGTCCTTTAACCCCGAATCTTTGATCACTTTCTTTGATTCAGCAGGGACAGGCTCTGGAAGAATGCACACAAGCCTGCCTCCAGTTTGTCGGGCAGCGGCTGCTAAGGCTACAGTGGATGGTGAGACACCATATGCCACCTCCACAATAAGTTTTGCTTTCATTCCTGCTGCTAAGGCTGATATGAATTCATTGCTTCCTGGTTCTTTTGTCATCCACGAGTCATATCGCCTCTTGTGATTGCCACACTGTAAGTAAAAACAACACCGTGGTTAGCTACCATCCATGGAGGTCATGCATAATTGTAGCTGTGTCTTAGTGCATATATACCAGGAGGACAAACCAAAAAATTATCAAAACAAACCATCAAGATAGACTTCGGTGATTAATTTTGGTCCCATCTTGATGCAAAACAATGAACTAAAAAAATTAAAGTAGGAAAGAAAAAAGCTTTTAGAGAAAGAAGCTAAAAATTAAAAGAAAAAAAAATAAAGGTTAAAAATTATACAACTCCATAATTTTTATTTAATTCATCAAAAAGTTACCTCATAACCAGAAATATATATATATATATATATATATATATATATATATATATATATATATATTATTATTGGACCTTAATGCATTCATTAAAATTGTTTAACATAAATAACTTAAATAAATAAAATAAAACAATGAAATAGATCTATTTAGTCTCTAAATTAAAAAGTGACAGTCTAAGCTCTTTGACATCCTTTTCATTCACATACTCGTGTAATCTAAGGTATAAATATGATATCCCCACCGCATCTTCTTGTCATTAACATTAGAAACACAAAATAATCAGTATTTGCATCGATAGCAATCTTTCAGTTTAATCCAAGAGGGGGGAAATTACCATTTCTCCTGTTGATTAACATAATAAAACTTCATCCCCCTTCTTGTCATTAACATTAGGAACATAAATTAGTCAATATATGCAACGATAACAATCTTTCAGGTTAATCCAGGAGGGGGGAAATTGTTAATCTACGTAATAACCACATGAAATGGTATTTTGAAGAGAAAGAAGCTATTTCTACGCTTTCTTGATCCATTAGAATATCTTTTCAGCAATGATTATATTAACATCAAGAGCCCCAGTATTTTCCAATTTCTATTGCGCCCTTAAGATGTCATTTTCATCAAGGAGCCAATAATACACAATGGAGGCACAAAACAGGGCTCATGGAAAAAAGAAAAGAAACAGGAAATTGATTCAATGTCAAGGTGTTCTATCCCCCCCTGTTTTACAATTCAAATTTCATCATGAATTATCGTGTACAAAAAAAATAAGAATAAGAAATATCAACAAAATGTGAAAAGAAGAAGCTTTTCATTACCAGTTTGAGGGTATCAAGATAAGCTTCCGTAGCAGAAGTTGCAGACCATTCCATGAGGACAGTTTCCTTGATTAAAAAGTGCTCAGAATCTTTCAAAAGAGAGAAAAAAAAATGTTGTAAGCTAACAAACAACCAAATGCTGGAAGATTTAAGATAGAAGCAATGAAAAATGCAGTTAGCGGTCTTTGTAATTTATGTTTCACCTTCGTCTTTTCCCTTTCCTGTTCCTTCTTGGGAGGCAAAGAACAAGTTGTTTATCTCAACTTTAAAATAATGCAAGTGATTGTAGGTTATGATGACCGAGTCTCGTATTTCAATACAGGGTAAATACCGTGGCCGATTATTTTGGAAAATACCCCCTGTTTTTAGAAATAACCCATCTTATCAAAAAAAAAAAATTCTCTCATCTTTACGGTTAACGTTCGGCAAGCAAAGTCTTTGCATTCCAACAGACTAAAAAAGAAAACAAGAAGACAAGGCTGGAGTTGCAGAGTGTCATGGTGCTAGCTAAACTAGATAAACCTTAAGAAAGTCCTCCTGTACATCTTCCCTAAAAACCTGGAGTTGAAGACCAGGAATTTTTTATTTTATTTTTTGGTTTTACAGTCAGGTTAGTGATTCACGCATGGAAAATCAAGAGTCCAGACTTAATCCACCATTCTGGTCTAGTCTAAGACATGCTATCTACATCAGGATTAGGAGTAACAGGATTTTGCTTACATGTCAGCCACCACACTAAAACCGTTTTTGGGAGATGCAATCATTGCCGAGACAGAGTAATTTGAATCTAATAACAGCTAATTTGAGAAAGACAGAGGAGAAATCTCTACTCTTATTCTAGCGCACACACTTGTTCAGACAGTACAGTATTTGTACAAATAAGGGAAGTGATTTTCTAATCAGGAATCTCAGCACACGGTCGGGCTTTAATGTTATCCTTGATTAGACCAGTAGATGGTACAGCATCTTTGATGAGTTTGAGTGATTCAACAATATCATCACATAACTGGTGAGGATCAGGAATGGTCCCTTCATCAACTGATAGAACAATGGCCATCTTATTCACATAGCTTTCGAAGTTGATCATCAACGCCAGCAACACGTGCCATTAACCATCAGCTTCTATTTATATATGTAATTCATTATACTTACTAATCCATGTGATGGTTATGGCATTTCGAATCATAACCTTTGATTGATATTATGAAAAAAGTTAACAATCTTTCTGACACAAAATTTTCTCGAAAATACTCACTTGAGGCTGATTAAAAGAACTTGGAGCTAGGTAAGCTATTGGATGTCCATGAAACCCAATGTCCTCGAGGGGTCCTACTAGATTCGAGAAGCACATTGTTGTGTGACTGATAATTCTGTGGGATAAAGCACTCGCTGTCTGTAAATCAAACATTAAAATCAACTTAGACTGATTACAATTGTTTAATCACATGCTTCATATAAACTAAAAATACGATGGTGTGCATATATTCAGTCAGTATATATATACCATGATGCCGAAAAGCTTGGAAACTAGTTCAGCAGAGAAAAAGGTGCACATGGCTTCAAAAGAACACTTCTTTTGATTGCTAGTTGCCTTGGCTTCCCGAACATAATCTAATGAGTCATCTCGGATTGCAATGGTAAGGGGGAGTAGCACATAACCAATCCAGTTGCCCCACTTTGCTTCGGTGTTCTTCTCCATCATATCAGCAAAAGCCTGAACGAGAACTTGATCACTTAATTAAGGAAATCGCTTTACTATTTATTATAAACAAATGTTATTAGACCTGTAGAAAAGAAATGGTATCAGCCTGAATCCCTGAAGCTGGTCTTACGTTGGCCAGCGGTGTTGATCTAAGCCTAATATTCTTTGGAAGATTATTTTTCGTCTCCAACGTCGCTTCGTAATCATTCTCATTGCTCCAACCTGCAAGATGCTCTAATTTTATTAGGCTAATTAATTTCAAGTCGAGCTGAATGGATATGGAAATTTATTTACCATGTCTTCTATTTAGATACCACGACAATCCAGCCTGTGCGACTCCTAGAGCAAGCAACATCGTTTATGGTCTGCAAAGATCAAAAGCAGTAATAAAAATGTCAAATATAAGAATGAAAACAAAGCTGCTAGAAATAATTAACTCACAGTGCTCATTGCATTCTTTATGAACTTTATATCATCTAAACTAACAGCTCGCCAAACAAAGCGTCTAGGAGTAAACTCAACACCTGGAGGACCTCTGAGAGGGGTATCTGTGTCGTTCAAAAACAATGCTGTTGCCAAAAACATTAAACCATTAACCACAGTGTTCCAAAACATCTGTAAACCCCAAAAAACTGCCATAACACTTCTCCAAAACCATCCAAATTTATTCTCATTTTGCTTCTTCTTCTTTCCAGGAATAGTAGGCAAAGCGCTAGGATCTGAAATTTGTCGAGTACAAGCCAATAGAGGAGACATTAGAGAAGTGCCATCCCCGAGAGAGTGGTGAATCCTGAAAACTCCAACCGCTTCAGGAGATGAAGGTCCCAGAGAGGCTGTGATTGTCAATGGTGGTTTTGGTGAGATTGGAGATGTAGTCTTCTATGAACTCTTTTGGTGAGTCCATGTTTAGGTTTAGCTCAGGATCAATAACATGCTTGTCTTAACCAACCTTTATGTTCGAACCCATTTCATTTTCTTGTTATTTTCTCATCCACAACCTGCCATTTCTTAGTTTGGTTGATTATAAATTATAATTCCTTTCATCACAGGGATCAATCTGATTACAAATACTTTTACATTTTCTATAAAAAAATCCTATAGACCTAACAGGTAATTAGAACAATAAATTTATATTTCTGACGAGAGAAAACAAAATGCAATTTCTGAAAAACAAAATTGGAGAATATAATATTGTGACTGACAGAACTGTTGGTAAATTTTTTTTTTCAGATGAAAAAAAGGCAAAGAAGATATAATCTCTAGTTGTTTCCAGCAAACTAGAGAAGCGAGGTGCTTAAGCAAAGTATAAGGCAAGTATTGGCTTTAATATTGATATCTGGATCAATTCGGGTCTTGCACCCCATGATTGCAATGATGTAGACATTGAGCTTTGGTTCATGGAACAACCGTGCTGCTGGACTTAATGGCTCTTCTTCTTGAGCTATTTCTTCCTCACCATTACCTGCAGCTCTCGTGGTATCGATAGGTTGAAGAGAAGCTGGTTTTCTCCATCTTCCTGACGAGTCTTCATCAAATTGAAGCTCTTTGTCAAAGCTAGCACAAGTTTTAGCTGATGGGGAAGGTTTTGTACAACATTGCTCCATCTTCAGAAGGCGTACTTGTAAACTCTTTTGGCCACAGTTTCATACTAATTGTTACTAGTATCATACATAAATGATTTAGGGCATTCCTTCGCCATAAAATAGGAATGATGTTATGTGTTGTTTCACAGGTGTTAGTGCATGTATACTGACAACTTTCTTTGTCAGCAAGAAGGAAGGGAACAAGTTTGGAATTAAATTCATGTTACATCGGTATAACTGTACGCTTTTGTGATATTGTCATGTGAGGTGTGTCAGTGTGTGCATGGATAGGGAGGCAGAATTTATTGAACAAATTGTACAATGTTAGTGGTCAAAGGATACAGGTGGCTTCGTCTCATCATCACCACCTGGCATCATCGTCTTGTATTATATTTTAAATCCTAGTTTCGATTTGTATTCATCGGCATTGTTGGACTGCTGATCAAATCGACCAAAAGATTCGGCATTGGGCTCCATGGACTCCCGCACCCTACTCCACCGATGGGAATTAGGAAAATTTGTAGATTGGTTCAACCAGCCTTGTGACCCGGTGGCATCTCTGTTTTTTCTTAGTTGATATAATATTAATTAACAACCATAAAAGAATGGGGATGTAGCTCATATGGTAGAGCGCTCGCTTCGCATGCGAGAGGCACGGGGTTCGATTCCCCGCATCTCCATCTCCTTTCGATTTTAATTTTTTTTACCTATTTTCTCTCTATTTCCCCCTCGCTGGCTAACTACAGGCCAAGTGAAAAGGAGTGCTCGCAGAAGAAACAAAACAAAAGTGGACTTTCAGTATTCCACATATCCATGCAGGTGCTAAAGTTGTAGTTACGTGGGTACTGTTTCAAACCGGCACTCCTCTCCGATAATAATGGCTATGAGCATTTGATTAGTTGACATGCAAAATATCATGCCCCTGCACAGAGATCTCTAAATCTATGTCGGAGACTTTGAGATAGATTACCATCTTCACTGTAGCCGATCATGTATGTGAACAAACTAAAAAGCCAACCCATCACCCAGAACTGATACCAGTTGCCATAGATAGAAAAAAAAGAAGGAACTATAAGAAGGAAAATTAAAGGTTGGCTACTGGCTAAGAAGCCGGCCGATGCATAAAGCCATCTGCTCTTCCCTATCAACGTACTAGGAATTAGTATTCATGAATCACAGAATCAGCAATCTATTTCTGCTTGGGCACTTCTGTACAACTCCAATATTCTCTTCGCCAGAAAGGTACAGCGCTGCATCACTGCAGGATCCTCATCCAACAATTTATCCGAATGAAGAAAAGGAGAGTAATTAGCACCATTCAGCTGTCTTCTGTCTCTGGTATTGATAAAATGGGAAAAGGGATTGGAATCCTTACACCCCAATTCTGCAAAGAAATCGCTTCAAACACTTGACAATAGACAACAGACTTTGGAATGGAGCTCCTCAAACTTGCACAAACCATGTTGACATTGGCCAAGACATTGCTATAGGGAGCTTGTTTCTATCATGTGTCGTGTTAATGTTGCATTTTGGATACCAAAAATAAACCATAATTTTACCTGATTCAATTAGATTCTTGGAATAGTTTAAAATAGGATTTATAGAGTGCATTATTATAAGTGTCTTAAGGAGTGATGTATTGTGAGCTTGATGGAATTCCACCTTGTTTTTTGTGTCTTAGGTGCAACATTCGTAAGAAACATGACAAAAATGAGCTCCTCTTCTTAACGGCTTTGTTGTGGATACTTTCAGGGCAGCATTGCTTGAATTGAAAGTAGAGGAATGTAATCAAACGTCTTATCTTAGTTGGGGGACCTATTTGAGGTCATCCTTAAATTAGATTATTTACCTTTTGTCAAAAGCCAGGCACTCTGTGTTACTGTTTGCAAAATGCAAACTCTAACTCAGCCTCTCATTCCCTCTCTAGAGTCTAGGCCTTGATCTCCTGAAATGCAGACTCAACTCAGCAACCGAGTCATAGAATGATAGGATACTTCCTCTCATGGACTCTTAATTGCCCAACACTTAACAAACCCATCTTTAACTATTTCTCCTTCACTCCCACAAACCCAACAACCAAACTCCTGTATTCTAGAGCCTCTTCTCATTTTTCAAGTTGACTCATTTAACCAAACTCAAAACCTCTCCAATTTGTTTCTCTTATTAAAACCCTTCAGATCACCAAAACCCAAAACAAGAAACGGTAATAATAGAAGTTTCTTGTACTCAGTAAAGCCAAAATTGAAACACAACAGAATGGGCTTCACAGTTACAAGCATACAGTGATGAATCAGAAAAGGCAATGAGTGAATACAATGGGAATTATATTCTGAATGGAGCGTTTGGGTTGGCTTTATTGAATATCACATCGAATGAGGAAGTAAAGATTAGTCCTTTTGTGGCAACAGTATCTGCAAACCCAATTTTCATATCCAGTATGTTTGCCTTGTTGAAAAGTACTGTATGAGTTTTGTTGGTAAAAGAAATTAGTGTTTTTGAAGCTTAGTGCTCTATTGTTCCATTGCTTTTGTTGTTGATTCTTTGTTGAGAAATGATTGTTTTTGCAGGTGAAATTTGACATTTTTTTATGCATGGTGTTCTATTGTTGCATAGCTTTAGTTGTAATAATTGTGGTTCTTGTTTCCCAAACATTGGCTGGGACTGAATAGTTGATTGTTTTCTGTGCTGCTCCTAAATTGGACCCTTCATTTGGCTTAAAGCTCTGTCGGAAGCTTAATGAGTTTGATTTTCTGTGTCGCTTCCCCCCATGATCAATTGGTATCATGAATGGCTTGATTCGCTCGAGGGAAATGGGTAAATTTCAGGATCCAATAAGACTAGCGGGTCCTTTTAAACCCATTTTTCTTTGCTCATTTATCGCAAAGGACGTCGCATATGTGGATTTCCATGAAGTTTCTACTTCAATCCTTTCTGCCTTTAACATTTTTCTTTATTGAAGAATGATTTGGTCTTGTCTTTCACGTTTATGGAACTAACTCGTACATTTCCTTCCCTAACGTAGGTTCTTAACATGATCTTTGAGGACCTGTTTCAAGGTCATTTTATCAGTCAAGGAAAGCTCGAGGAACTTCTTGGACATACCCATCACAAGTTCTTGCTGGAGCTTCGCTTCGCATTTTGGTAGCGTGTGTTTGTTGCCGAGGCTGCTTTATTGTAACCTAAAATCAGATTCTGCAGGCAGTTTTGATTAGCTCTGTGTCGATGATACAACAATTCTCATGTTTAACTGCCTTGAACCATCCATTAATGACCTGTTGAGTTCATGTATCTGATTGTTCTCCAGTAGCCTGACCTGACAGGTCTGTCACTCGACCGCTTAGTCATTGGATGCGCCTCATGATATGCTTGCTCCGAGTCCGATAATTGAATAACCATGGGCCTTGCTTTATTTTGGGCCAACCCCCATTTTGTTGTTATCTGAGACCAAGTTACCTTGACTTTGGATTAATTACAATTTGTATGCTGCCGGGTCAGCCTTGCTTTCGTTCTAATCCTCTAAAAAAAAAATGCAAAAACGTTAGAAAGTGAAAAATCTAATGTATATTATACGGAAAAAATTCAAATACTGAGAAGAAGATATATCAAATTGTATATTTTTTATAAAAAAAATATTAAAATGGTGATATATTAGATCAATTTATATTAACTATGATTAATTATAAAACTTGTGATCTAGTACATGAGATTATGATAACCTCGTGGAATACAAATAGAAAAAAATTAAAAAGCTTAATTTTAATCAACTATAAAAAAAAATGACTCAAGTACATCTAGATTGGTGGTTTGTGTTACGTTGTGACTCGGATCAAATTCTTTCTAAATTAAAAAAAAAATGCTCACGCCACAATAGTGTTTTTAAAGAAGCAATAAAAATTTGAAACCCAAGTCATTGACATGACTAAATTTAATAAACCTAGTTTAATGTAACAATATGATAAAAAAAAAACAGCTTAATTTAAAAACATTTTAAAAAATATATATATTCAACAAAAAAATGACAAATAAAAATACTCGAGATAACTTAAATCATTTTAAAAATTAGTAAAAAAAATCTATAGAAATCAAATTAAAAAAATAGAGCTCAATCTCTAATTAAATTAAATGATGAAGGATGAAATTGAAAAAACAGGAGCTTAAAAAAATAATCAAGTAATCCAGACGAATTTTCTAAACCTGAGTTAATCTTTTAAATTCACAACCCGTGAAATCTTAGACCCGAGCTCAATCAAGAAGTTCAATTCCTAAACAGTTAATGTTAAATAATGAAATTGGAAAAAAAAAATACCAAAGTAAAAAAAATTAGCAATCAAAATAATAAGAGTAAAATATGATATGAAAAAAAAAAATGTATGGTGAAATTGTAAAAAAAATAAAAATCTTCTCAAATAAATAAATAGCAAATAAAAAAATAATGATCAAATTTAATATATAAAAAAAACTGAAGGAGAATGCAATTGAAAAAAATAAATTTTATGAATTAGTCAAAATAAAAAAATAACAATTAAAAAAACATGAATCAAATCTGAATGAAAAGAAAATTAAAGAGATGTTGTGAAAATTTTGAAGGCCAAGCATGGAATTCAAGAAGGGAAGAAAAAAGAAGAAGAAAAAAGTCAATCGGCGTCAAACCAAAAGAAATTAAGTTGCACATGCCGCCCATTGATGGAGGTCTTGCCATGACGTATCGAGAAACACCAAGGATGACCTTTTTTTGTCTTCGTAAGCTGCCGCACACGTCATCTAAATACAATGAGATGACTTACTCACTAACACGTAACGTAATTACTTTTCTTTATGTGTTAAAATATCAAATCGCCCCTTTTCATGCCTAATAATAACAAAAAAGCCAAGATGAAAGTCCAAAAGAGTCCCTTGTGTCTAGTTAAAGAAATTTTATCTTTAAAGGTAATTTAATCACTTCAATATATTATAAAAAATAAAAATCTAAAAATGCATTTTGAAGCTATTTGATTGAGTTTTTTTAAGAGCAATAATATCGTTTCACATATAAAAAAAATAAAAAGATGCCTATTTATTTTCATAATAACTAATAGACCATATAACATGTGAAAATACTATTTCATTGTTACACTGTTCAAATGAATAATGTTTCTCTGCTGCGCTTTCTGCACAAGAATTGCTTTTTGTTAACTTCCTGCCTGGTAGTAATACAAGTGCTGTATTGTGTAAACGTGCATTTCCAAAACAAACACTCCTAGGCTAGGCTCAGACCTCATTCTCTACTTTTCAAGTCTTTCTCTCACTACAGAAAAATGAAAGGGATCTTTCCAGGAAAGAGGACAATTCCAAATGCCAGAAAATCGGCAGATTCTTGAGAACAGCAAAATTTGTCGTCGAATTCCTGCATTTGAAAGTCCTCAAGGTTTACCTGTGACGTTTCTCCACGTCCGTGAATGGAGTGGTCCTGGCAGTAATCTTTGACCATACATGTGTTCAAATCCTATTCGTCAATATCTCTCTGTCTCTGTTTCCGTAACGCTAGTAAAAGTCAAATAGAAGACGCGTGTCTCTAGAAGATGTTTTAAGAAATATAGTCATACAAACGCTATACGTGTCCACTAACGAACATGTCTATGCACGTGTCCCGCTAAGCGCATTAGGGTTTTTCTTATTGGACAATGTTTTTTTTTTTTAAAAAAAAAAGAGTATAGGAGTAAATAATTGTTAAATAAAAAAAAATCCTCAGCAACTTTAACCAAACCAATAGGAGAGCAAGTAAGAACTCATCAAAATCATCTAGGTGGTGGCCCAGTGGTAAGAGCTTGGGATCAAGAGGTTTGCTCCCTCTGTGGTCTCAGGTTCGAACCCTGTGGTTGCTCATATGATGGCTACTGGAGGCTTACATGGTCGTTAACTTCAGGGCCCGTGAGATTAGTCGAGGTACGCGCAAGCTGATCCGGACACCCACGTTAAACTAAAAAAAAAAAACTCATCAAAATCAAAATGCAATGTGTTTGATAATATAGTATCTTTATTTTTTTTTAAGTGATTTTTAGTTGAAAATATATTAAAATAATATTTTTAAAGTTTTTTTAAAAATTAATATATTAAAATTATTTTAAAGTATTAATTTAATAATTTTTCAAATAAAAATTACTTTAAAAAACATAAACTAATATTAACTAACATATATAATATGAAAAATTGGCTCGAGTTTAACTTTGAATAAGATATATGCCTTAAATTAGATCTTAATGCTTTCTCTGAAATCAATCTATTTGAATTTGAATTTTGGTAAAATGAATTTGATATTTTTGTTGAATATATTAATTTGGCTGGCTTAAAAATTAACTTGAAAGAGATTTAACTTTGTTATACAAAAAATACTTAAATAATGTCTTCACCAGCAATATAAATCAAAATATTCAATGATTAAAGTAATATTTGTTTGTGTGGTACAACTATATTTTTTTAAAAATAATTTTAGATTATTTTAATATATTAATATCAAAATTAAATTTTTAAAAATAAAAAATTTATTATTTTAATATATATTTTTAAATAACAAACTTTTAAAAACAATATTTATCACATCACACTACCTAAAAAAATCTTGAAAACTTGGGTCATGGTTGTGTGTTTTTTAAACTTGGAGAGCACTCCACAGTAAGAACGACAAGTGAACAACAGCTCGAGCTCCACCTCCACTAGACTGGTAGCTAGTAGGTATAGCATGATAGTAAAAAACTAATAATAATAATAATAGTTAGTATATATTATATAATATAGTAGAGGAAAATTCGCTCTTTTCTTTAGCTTAATTGACCAAAATACCCAAAACCTTAGTCGCTGTCAAAAAGGCACAGGCGGCTACACGCGCGTTTTCTTCTTCTCTCTTATATCTCTCAAGGCCGAGGCTAGCTGGATTTCCCTCTTTTCACGTTAACAAACACATCAATCTTAGACAGTCGAAAATTTTAAAGCTCCATTTCCTCCTCCTTCCTCTTCGGTTCTTACAGTCCTGGTAAGAATCCCCATCTCTCTCTCTCTCGATATGTCTCTGTTCTTTTATGTCTCCGCAGTAATTGATTTCTTTTCATGATCCCCTAATCACCAAACCCTGATTTTGCTCTAATCTTAATCGATTAGACCTCAATCCAAAGCCCTATTCTTTAGTTTCCTATTCTAGTGTTGTTTTTTGATCATCTAAATATTAATTAGGTGGTCATTAAAGAGAAAATGGGTAATTTCTTCTGATCTTGTGTGTATTGGGTTCCCATAAAATCCAAATCTTTTGTACAAAAAATCTCATTTTGCAAGTAAATAAATTTAAAAAAAAAAAGAGAAAAAAGATGTCTTCAGGTGTGGCTTTAAGTCCAATTCAAAGTGAACCTGCTCTTTCCTTTAATTGCATGAGTGGGAAACCGGTTCCGTCCCCTGATGAGTCGATTTTGATTTATCTCTCTGTTTCGGGATCTGTAATGCCAATGCGGGTGCTAAAGTCTGATTCTATTGAATCCGTGAAGTTACGGATTCAATCTTATAAGGGGTTTGTTGTAAAGAACCAAAAATTGGTGTGTGGAGGCCGGGAGCTTGCCCGGAGCAATTCCCTTGTTCGTGATTATGGGGTCACGGATGGGAATGTTCTGCATTTGGTTCTTAGGCTTTCGGATCTTCAGGTTATAAATGTTAGGACTACAAGTGGGAAACAGTTGACATTTTATGTGGAGCGAGGGAGGGATGTTGGATATGTGAAGCAACAGATTGCAAAGAAAGAGAAGGAATTTGATGATCTTGATGAGCAAGAGGTTGTTTGCGAGGGGGAGCCGCTTGAGGATCAAAGACTGATTGATGATGTATGTAGATATAATAATAATAACAATGATGCAGCAATTCATTTGTTAGTGAGGAAATCATCAAAAGTTAGGGCTAGGCCCGTGGAGAAGAATTTTGAATTGGATATTGTCGCGTCAAGATTGAATGATAGAGAGAATGTTAGCAGACAATATGACACTAGTGAAGAGAATGATAGGAGAGGTTATGAAGTTGATAGAGGGATTGTACCGAGAAAGCCTCCTGATAGGGATTTTTCATTGGAGCCAATTATTGTTAATCCCAAAATTGAATTTCCCTCTGCAATCTGGGATATGGTTAATGCTACCATTGATGGATTGGATGTTGGATTTGACCCGATCAGGTCTATGGAGGGTACAGGAGGGGCTTATTTCATGCAGGATTCATATGGAGAGAGGTTTGTTTCTGTTTTTAAGCCACTTGACGAGGAACCTATGGCTGTGAACAACCCTCGAGGGCTGCCATTGTCTTCAGATGGTGAAGGTTTGAAAAAAGGTACAAGAGTTGGAGAAGGAGCTTTCAGGGAAGTTGCAGCTTACATTCTGGATCATCCAGAGAGTGGACGCAGATCTTTGTTTGGTGGAAGTAAGGGCTTTGCTGGGGTCCCGTCTACACTTATGATCAAGTGCTTGCACAAAGGTTTCAACCATCCAGAAGGTGTAACCATCAAGATTGGGTCCCTGCAGATGTTTATGGAGAACAATGGAAGCTGTGAGGATATGGGACCTGGGGCTTTCCCATTGAAGGAAGTCCATAAAATCTCTGTGTTGGATATTAGGATGGCCAACGCAGATAGGCATGCTGGGAATATTTTGTTGGGCAAAGATCAAGAAGATGGCCAGACTGTGCTGATTCCAATTGATCATGGATATTGCTTGCCTGAAAGTGTAAGTTTGCAATCTGCTTTACACCATGTATCTGTTGCTTTCACCTACTTCATTTATGTCATCTCTCTCTTTAGATTTAATTCTTGCTTGTTTCATTATTATTCTTTTTTCTGTTTTGGTTCATCTGATTTGAGTTTGCCATGAAAGATGTCATTTCAATTGCAGCAGTTTATGGTTGGGCTCTCCACTAGCATTATTATTATCAGCATAATATATTAGTTGTTTGCTGCTCAGTTTTTCCAAACATAATCATGTAGTTTTTGCTTCCTGCAGTTTGAAGACTGCACATTTGAATGGCTTTATTGGCCCCAAGCTCGTCAACCTTATGACTCCAAGACCATTGACTACATAAAATCACTGGATGCTGAAGAGGATATCGCCCTTCTGAAGTTTCATGGATGGGACATGCCAGTTGAATGTGCACGCACTCTCCGCATATCCACCATGCTCCTGAAGAAAGGAGTGGAGAGGGGGCTCACCCCTTTTGCCATTGGAAGTATAATGTGCAGAGAGACCTTGAAGAAGGAATCTATTATTGAGGAGATTGTCCAAGAAGCACAGGATTCCACGCTTCCCATAACAAGTGAAGCTCTATTCCTTGAAACAGTATCACATATCATGGATCGCCGCCTTGATGAGATTGCTGAATTAAATTTCTGAATTGTGTGGATTACATGGGTATATTCGTGAATATGTACATGCGTCATTGTACATATGCATGGCGGGGTCCCTCCATTGTCTGTATATTTCATTGAAGTAGATTACCTTCATTTCATCATTGATTTCATATTCTTTCATGACAATTAGTTGGATGTTTTCTGATTGGACCAAAGAATGGTCGTGATTCTTTATGATGGATATGACACATTTTAAAGTATTTTTCTTTTTCAACTGGTATTGAGGACGAAAAATTTCTCAGTTATGTTCTTTCTCCAGTTTTTTTATGTAAATATATGATTGATGATGTTTGTCAACTTGTAAATTATGCTGTGTTTATATTTAGTGTTGGGAGTTATGGAGCAGGTGCGAGCTTGTCTTGTCTTCTCTGTATTTTGTTTCTGTGAACGTGTCGGCTCTTCTTCAATCGTTTCTTCTGGAAAATTGTATTCCCCAGAATAATCAGCTGGTAGAGGACATAGTTAGTGCTGAAAGCGTCTCCACTAAAATGTGGTGATAGCGTTGGACAAGTACTAATCACCCTAACCTTTTACGAGAAGCAGCATTCAATGTTTCTTGTGGTGGCTTTCGTTTTACATTATTGAAGCTTTGTGCAGGAATCTCTGTTCTCTGATCTTTATCATTTCTCCTTTTGATTCTCTATGCCCATAAACAATCGTTTGATGCAAATATAAGTGCATCCATAGTACCAATTTAAGATCAGCTCAGCAATCATAGCAGGTGTTGGATCCAAGTTCATTACAGAAGATTCCTTGAGTTTTCATACCAATGTTGCTGCCATCAGAGATCAGAATCAAGTGGGCAAGTCAGCTGCTATGGCGCATCCATTTTGAACATTTGGATTGGCTGCTGATATTGTAGAACAAGGCATTTATCATCACATTTACAATTTTGGGAAAACCCAGTAAGGTTCAAAAAAGATTTCTAATTCACCAGCTCCTGGTCACAGTTAGAATTAAACATGTATCCAAACTTATAATTGATATTAATATTAATTTAAAGTTCTAGCATGCATATTAATAATAAAAATATTTATGTTTAAATTAAAACAAATGAAGGTACTTATTTATTGAAACACTTTAAAGTAATAAATTTTTTATTGTTGTCAATAATAAATCATTTGTCTCTCCTCATTTATGCAATTAGAATGTTTGTAATATATTTTTCAAGATTTCAACATCACCACCTTCGTTTAAATGCACTTCTAAACCAAGATATTTGAACTAGAGATTATATAACTCAAATATCTTTCAATAAAATGAAACTAAACTCTAAACTTAGAACTAGAAGAAAACATTAAAATATAAAGTAAAGAAAAGTATAAAAAAAAACTAAAAAACCTTATTTAAACTCTTTTTTTAACCTCTTTTTTATAATGAATTTTAAAAGTTAAAAGGTTAGAATTAATTCTTAACATTCAATCTTTAATTAACCACCATAAATTAAAAATTAAATCTGAATATAATGGTAATAAATATGAATATTTGAGCTATAAAAATTATTTATATTTGTATAAAATACTTCTTGAAGGAGAAGAAGAATGGATAAAATAGTAAATGACAGGAGTTATTCACCCGTATCCTCCTTAACATTCATTCATTGTGATTTTTTTCTCTCCTCTCTCCCTGTTCTGGTACAAACTTTTAGCTGCAAGTGACAGTAGTACACTCCTATATTCCAGGAATTCTCTAATATTGCTAAGATGGTCACACGTGGCAATTCTTGTAGCTAAAAAAGAAGATAAAACGCTGCGAGCAATAAAAAAAAATGTAACGGCCATTTTTTTAAAATCTGTTGTTGATTCTTCTTTTCTCTTCTCATCCATTTTTTTAAAATTAGTAGTTGATTCTTCTTTTCTCTTCTCATTCATCCCCATCTCCTCAATTTCTCTTCTCATTCATCCCCATCTCCTCAATCAACCTGCAACAGAAATGCACTTCAAAAAGGCAAATGGCCGAGAGAAGAGAGAGAAACGGAGGATAGAGATGATGAGAGTAGACGACTAAAAGAGAAAACCTGAACTTTCTATATACATGGCTAATAACATAAATATAGTATCCATTACAAACTTTAAGAACATAATGAAACCTGATATTTCAAACTTTAAGAACAAATAAATCTCAAGTCAAGTTTAATAAGGTAGAGTTCTATCCATTACACTTCTGAAACCTGATTTTTTCTTTTGGGTTTTACTTGAACCTGAATTATCCATAAAATATTCTACCGGTTTGAGTCGGTGTACATCAGGTTCGAGTGAAATTATCATCTCTATGGGTCACTAAACCAAACTACCAAAGCAATGTCAGGTGCTACAGAGGCAGAACAGTCCTTATGGTGCATATTCATGCAAACTTGAGAACCCAAGTGAAAGAGATTCTTTATTGAAAGTGGATTGAGGTAACTAGGAAGTATGGATTAGCACCAGCTCCAGCCATGTCCAAATCCATCTTCAGAGGCAAAAAGGAGTAGAATTGGACCTATGCCATACAAAAAGACTATAAGAGCTCGATGCCAAAGATTTCCCCACCATCTTTACAATTTCATGTACCTGCAACACGCTGAAACAGACTGATTTTGGAAGAATATGGGATCACGAGTAAGCAGGATCGGAGAAGATTCCTCTGCCTGTAGCTGTGTGATACACGTTATAAAAGGCTCCACGGGGTCCTTGACTTCTTAAGCAGTTAATCGCTGTTACCCGTCACTGAATCTCATGGTTAGGCTGAAATCTTCATTTCTTGCCAGGCTTCCTCAGCTTTCGCTTCGACCTTCTCCTGAAAACAGAACAATTAGGAAACACAAAAAGGGCTTCTTTTTTTTTTGGCAAAATTATTCAAAACGTTTTGTTATCTTGTCCCTCAGGACACCATCCTCAAATTTTTCAAATCTATTTTGTGGCTGCGACATAAGCCAGAATCAGAAGTACCTTCTTGACCTGGTTGCTTGGCCACCAACACCTAAGACACCTTTCATTAGCGAGTTTATATCGACAGATCGCTCTCCCATGAGCTTGTCATGGTATATCTTGCTACCAATTTCAGCAACTTGTTCTTCAACCTCTTCTAGCATCTGGTCAACATTCAGCTGTAGCTCCCCTTTCCTGATGACAGTAACGCCAAAACCATTTGCTTTGGCTTCCCGAAAGGCATCCTATCAAAGATAAACCAAGTTTAAAAGGACATAAAACAAGATTTTCACATCAAAGCAGTAAAGGATTCATGAACAAGAAAACACAACCCCATAACCTTTCTACATGGAATTAAAAACAAAATCAGACATCTTGCAGTCAGCAGTCTTGATATATTCTCAACCTACAGAACAAAATAACTAAAAAGCGCAAAGGTGTTGTGGACAGGATTGTTTTCATCCAAATTTTTGGTTTATTAGTTGCGAGTGCAGATGATATTCTTCTGGACTCCAAGTGTAGAACTCAGAAAAACCTTTATGGATGCATACAGAGAATCGTGGATGCAACACTTGCAAATACACAAATGCTCAAATGGTAGATCCATTTTAGCAGGCTAGATCCCTTTTACCACTAAAATGGACCATGCTTTATCCTCTCTCTCTTCAACTTCATGATTCGGTCAAGAACGGGAATTTTTATATTTGGAAACAGAAAACCTTTACCTTGGGTGGCCTTGGAACCACAAAGGCATGGCCAGTTCCAACCATATCCATGTGAGCCTGAATAATGCAACAAAGGTTTTTGCAATCACCAGCATCCTCAAATGCGATCACGTGGCATGGTTTTGGTTCCAATTCAAGATCTGCAGCCATCTCCAATGAATAAAATCCTATTTTCTGCTCCCCATTTTCAATTGTGTATAATTCAATGCACTGGCACAAAGAAACCCAAGTAATTAACGATCATGCATGCATACAATGTCATGTACATGATCTTTAATGGACCATGTAGTATCAGCAAACAAAGAATAATGTTTATCTTACATGATATCTGATGCCAAATCATGTACCAAAGTAAAGATAAAATCAGAATACTAAGTGCATCACATAAATGTTATCTTAAAAAGTATACTTAGGATAAGGAGCAAAACAATAATCTAGCTTAACGCAGTATTATCATCTTAACGTGCATTAGCACCAAAAAAGAAAAATTATCCTGACATGCCTACCTTCTTTGTTTGAATGTCACAAAACTTCGACAACCACAGAAAAGAACAGCAAATGAATATTACACACTCACCAGAACATGTGGAAGATCTAACCACCATAAGTAATCTTCTTCTTTCTCTTCTGCATATTCACGGTACTTGCTCACCACAGCTTGTGGTCCAAACAATTCCATTTCTCTTTTTAGCTTGGTGATTTTCTTTTCTATTAACTTATTTCTTTCTGGTAGTTTGGTCATCAGATCAGCTGCTTCCTGTATTTCCTCTTCAGTTATCCATCGATCCAAATCCTTCCCAATATCCTTCATAGTAGATTTAACTTCTGGATCTGACTCTGCATTATAAGATTCCAAGAACCCACGAGACCATTTCTTCGTGTGTTGCCAATATTCCTTTCCTGATTTTTTACCAGATCTAACAGAGCCATCACTTCCTTCTATAACTACCTTTGAGTTTTTTGAATCCATGCAGCTTAACTTCTTTGAAGCATACTTTGGCAAAGAAGTGCCAACACTCTCATCAACTGATGATTTATTTGATTTCTGAAGTAAGTTGTCTTCGTCTTTCTTCACAGGGTAAGACGTACCAGCATTTGTGGCGGCAATTGCATTCTGTTGTTCAAGGAAGTTGTTAAGGAACTGAGGATTCTTCTCTAACGGTGGCCCTTTCCATCTTGGTATAATTTTTTCTGGGGAATCATATAAGCTGATACCATCTGGAGAAAGCAGAACATAACATTAGCTCAAGTTCTATAAAAAATTCTGAAAGTGCTTTTCATAACATGTGGCGTTAAACTTAACCAAATTACACAAGGTGAGGGAAATGCTTAACCGGCTATCTAACTGATCTAAATTTCAAAATTTAATCATTTTCTCTGTGAAAGGGTCCATTTAATTCATAACATGAAAAGTAAAGAAATAACATCGTCTAAGAACAATTAACTACCTGCTCCATAATCAAGATTTTCAATGCTTGAGTGGAGATATTCATGCACTTGAACCAACTTTTCATTCTCTTTCTCAACTTTCTTCTCAAGACCTTTGAAGAATTTAAGTTTGTCTTCAGCATCCATCTGATAAAATGGATCTCGCCCCGCTAACTCGTTTTCTCTAACTCGAAAAACAATGTCTCTAAGACCATCATCTTTCATCCACTCGAGTTCATTATCATTTTGACTATACTCAAGCTGTGTTATATCAATACTTGAATTCGGGTGTTGACTTGCTATCTCTTTTGCAACCTTGTAGTTTTCCCTAAATCCCTCCCCAATCTTCTTTACTATGGGTTCAACTTCGTCAAAATTTTTCTCGATCCAGTTTTCTGTCCCTACAGACTGTCTTCTCTCTGTAATGCTGCCATTAATGCCGTGGTTTAAGGAAGTTCTGGGCTTTTGAAGATCATGCACTCCCTGTTGGTTCTTGGAATTGTCATTCTTGGCTGGAACAAATTCCTTCTCCTTACGAGTTAAGTCTTCACATGCATTTGCAGCAGGCCCAGACTCTGATATTCTGCCTGAAATGATTGGTTCAGACACCTTTTCTTCCACTGCCCCTCTTCGGCTTGTTTTCCCACTGAATTCTTCGTCATCAGGAATCCCCAACACAGAAGTACTTTCCTGCACTGCAATAAATTGTGGTTCTTGGATATGTTTGACACCTTTTTTGGCAAGAAACTCCCTAGCTTCTTTGACAGACCGTATAACCCTTGGTTTTGGCCTAATAGACCTGTTATTTGACTTGCATGAATCACCATCAGGAACAAAAGAATGGATAACATCTCCACGGACCATTGTTTCCCTGTCATCTGAAAAATTTATACTTGAAGTGCCAGATTCTTGCATGACCTTGTTCTCTTCAGCAGATAGCTTAGGATGGTATCCAGTATCATCACTCTCCGTTTCATTTAATTTTTTCTTCACTATAATTACATCCACATCCCTTCTGTCTACTGAATCTTTATTTTGAGTTTCACTAGGAAAACTTGCAACCTCTTTGTGCTCTTCAACTATCTGCATCTCACTGAATGGCTCCTCATTCACAGGTTGCTTTTCTTCCATACCCTTGTTGAGTTCTCTAGTTTCACTCTCCCGGACTTGCTTTGCCATTTCCCTAATTGTCTGGATTTCACGATCAAAATCCATTGCATTAGTAGTTTGAGAATTAGAAGGATCCACCAAAAGCAATTCATTTTTTGACGCTGCCTTTGCTTTGAATATATTTTTCATCAATTCTTGCTTATCCAACTTAGGCCTTTCCGTCAACACCATTGGTGGTTCCAAAGATTCTTGAACAACTCCAACTCTACCCTTCTCCAACATCTCTCTCTCCTTTCTAGACTTCATCTTTCTCCTCATCATTTCCTTTTCCAACTCCGTGCATTGCTCCTCCTTATTTCCAAAACTGAATAACTTCTTCACAGCCCAAATCGCAACAAAACCACAAAACACCATCGTCCCAACTCTCGAGACCACAGGAATAAACTCCTGTTGATGAACAACACCATGAATTCTGTTAAAAAACCGAGACTCCACCCTATCAACAACAAACTTGGCAACAGAACTATTCCTAGGAATCACATTTCCACCCCTCTCCATCTCTCTAGCTAAACCTTTCGCATACAAGATTTTTGAATTCTCCTCCGTCAAATCCCCAACTTCTCGCTTCTCATTTCCGCTTCTCTTTAAAATCTCATCCTCGTTAACTAAAACCCTCTTCACATTCCCTTCTAAATCATGAAAAACAGTGAAAATGGGAGCAGACCCAGTACCCCAATACGCGGTATCTTTACTATACTGATCGACCCACTTGTCCAACTTACTCAGCAAAACAGAATCACCCATTTTTTCCAATTTGTTTTGCCCTCCTATTAAACTGTCTGATTTATCAACATCAAACCCATTACCAAAATCACTTTCTTTTACACTAACACGATCCAAATTCTCAACAGAATTATTTCCATTATCAAAGCTAAATTCTGAGTTCTCAAAACCATAGCTATGATTTTGAAAAGTAGTAGTCTTTTCACGCACCTGTTGACCATCAATGAGCTTTTTCCTAAGTGAGTTTCTGCGATTACCAGCGGGTCGACCAAAATGAGCTGAAACATGAAAGATTCTTCTGGTGGTAGAGAACGGTAAACAGAATGGAATTGAGAGGAATTTGGAAGGGGTTTTGGTGTTGCAAATTTTGATGGAGAATTTAGGAGTGAAGAGGGAAGTGGAAGAGAAAACTAGAGGTTTGTTTGGAAGGGGAGGATTTAGAAGCTCCATTAATAAAGAAAAATACTAAAATCGGAGAGAGATTTTTCTGGGTTTTTAAGCCATCGCTAAAACCCCTCCCTCGCACAAAAAGAAATGGTTTGTCCTTAAATAATTTTCCTTTATCTTTTTCACATCGCCTCCAGAACGACATGGTTATACGCCGTTTTACATACTCGCCTCCTCTAAAAATACCCCTGACTCCTCCATCCAAAACAGGAGTATTAGTATGAGCTTGTTTCTATGTGAGGTCACCGTGTTTTTTTTAAAAAAAGATTTTTTTTATTTTAAATTGTTTTTATATTATATTAAAAATAATTTTTTTAAAAAAAATATTTTAATACATTTTAAGTAAAAAATAATTTTTATCATAGTATCCAACACTATCTATAAGTTGAGTTAAGTTGTTATCGTATTGGATAAGTTTAACGGTTTTATGCTTTTTAAAAATTGTATTTCAAAAATTTATTTTTCTAAATAAGTTTATATCTTATTATATTATTATAATTATATAAAAAAAATATTAAGAAATGTTGTTATTGGACAAGGTGGCATTGTGACCTATCTCAAAAATTATGGAGTAAGATAAAATAAAATCTTGTTTTGATAATCAAACTTTTGATTGATGGTTAATTGTTTTTTATAATTAAAAAAAGAACAAGATTAAAAGATAGAGGATCAAAGTTGAAAAGATAGGAAAGAGGTGGCGATTTAAATGTTTACGTGAAAAGTTTAGTTTAATCCTTAAGCTTTCTAATTTCTAGATTTTTTATCCTTATAGTTTTGTAAAATTCAATTATGGTCCAAAACTTTATTTTCATTATTTTTTGTCCCTGATCTGGCGAGAAGAGAGAGTCATTAAATTTCAGTGGAAGAGAAAGAAAAAACTTGATTGGCCCTGGATTTCAATGAAAGAGGGGGGAAAAATCAGTTGGCACTAATTTCAACCATGAAAAAAATCAATCTTGATGATGTCAACGGGTTTTATTTGATATAAGAATTTTTACTTAAGTGTTCTTTGCCCGCCATCTTACCTGAGATAGTAGATTTGGGCTCAAGAATGATTTTTAGTTTTTGGTTTTTGAACAACTCCTTGTTAATTTAGATTCATGAAAAGGTTTATTTAGGTCTATAAGGTGTTGCTAGGTGTTTTGGGGTAAAAAATGGTTGGAAAACAGGTTATTTTTCAAGAAATTGCTATGTTGATTTTCTAGTCGTCTGAGGTGGCTGATAGGGAAAGCAAAATCAACGTGTCATGCTGTAAACCCTAACAAAAAAAATTAATGGACGAGTGCGCATGTCTGTCCTTAATTTTGGTCCCAAGAGTAGGTCCATCAAGCCTAGACTTGTGGGCTTCTTTTTAAAGGGTCTTTTTAATTTTTTTTAAACTCCATTTAAATAAAATCAATAAAATTATTATTTTTAAATCATTAACAAATAAAAATATTTTTTTTATAAGATTATGTTTGGATAATTTTCTTTATCATTTAGCTTCTTTTATAAAAAAGTGAATTTTTTTAAATTTGTTTTTCATGGAATTATTCTTTTTTAATAACCCGAGTAATGGGTTAACCCGAGTTTATTTGGGGTTTTTTTTGTTTCTTTTTAACCTTGGTTGACTTAGGGTTTTTTCATTGTTTTTTTAATTATTTTTTTTAATTTCTTCCTTCAACATTAAATTAAAAACTAACCTTCGTGTTTTTTTTCTTTTCTATGTGGTAATCTCATTTTCATGACTCGGTTGCATGTTTGGTGAATTTACCTAAATATACTTATGTCTCTTTTTTTGTCTTATTTCAAATTGAATGTTTTTTTTTCATTTTTATCCTTCAATATTTACTTAATTAAAATTAAGCTTCTTAATTTATTTTGATTCGTTTTCTATGAAGTTAACATGGTCTCATGATCCAAATCACGGGTTATGTAGGCCAACCAAAGTTGATCCATATCTATTCACTATATCACAACTTCAATATTTTTTAAAATTAAATATTATCCAATATATCATTATCTAATTATTTTAAAAGTTTATCATTAAATATACATTAAATTTTGAGTTCATGATAAATTTTTTTCTATAAAACACCTGAGCAATGTTTTTACTTTTTTTAACTTAAAAAAAAAAAAATCTTACCCATGTTATAAGTCAACATCTAGTTTTCTTCTATAGTACCTCAATAAGATACTTGCGATTTACCTGTTTTTACTCCTTTTTTTTTGTTTTTTGAGCTTTTAGCCAAAGTGACTGTCTTAAAAAAAAAATTGCTAACAAACATCCATGTTGCAGTAAAACCATTGAAAGGCATAGCCAGGACAGTTTTATCAGTAAGTTTATTAACAATTTATAAAGCTTGGGCCTCCAGTATTGTACATGAGGATTCTTAAAATGATCAGCATTTTAGTAACAGTAATACAGTATTACAAGAAATAGATCGCACAGTAGAGAGCAAGAAAGTGATAATTAGCCTAACTACAAAGGTTGGGAATGCATGCCCCACCTTCTGGGTTCTGCTGTTCTTTCCATATCCGTCCTGTAACTCGCAGCTTTAACTCCTTCCTATCTCCTCCAGAGAAGAAAAGTGCCATGTTACGTTGTATAACAAGTCCATCATGGCTGTCCCTAACCTTCCTGTGGCTATCTCTTATACTCCGTGGCATGCCTTCCCAAATAAGTTTCCGACCATTTCCCCCAACCTCCAGGCTGTAGCTGTAATTCCGAGCTTCTGTCTCATCACCCATGAATCTGAGGAATGCCATATAAACAGGAGCCATCCCAAGCTGGAAAGCTTCAAAATGAAGGCAGAAATACTGGCCAAAACAGTGGAAAACCTAAAGCAAAATGATTAAAAACAGAGTTCGGTAATTGCCAAAGTAAGAAAAGGTATCCTTAATATGAAGAATACTATGCTTTGCTATGCCACTTAATGAAGCACATATAAAAAATATTGACCATTTCTGAACTCAATCCATCTCTAATATGATATAAAAGAGTCCCATCTGCACTAGGACCAGTGAAGGCATCAACCAAAGAGAATGCAGGCAAAACATAAGCTCAAGATTACACAGCTGACTCACATACCGTCTACATTTCAATTTAGTCCACACTAACACTTGTAATATTTCACTTACATGAAATTCAATATTTATTTGGAAGGATGAGAGTTAGGCAGCATAGCCATCATTTATGATCTCTTTAATGAGAAGATCAAGGAGTGAAATAAGTTCTTCGTATAAATGGCACATGTGACTTCACTTGTTGCATGATCTATGTTTGGTTACTATGTCTTAACATGATCAAAAGAACCAAAATGAAGCATGTCATGCCCTAAATTGATCAAAAGAACCAGAAGAGAGAAGCATGTAATGCATCCAGGTATATATGTGAGTGAATAGTGATCAAAATTCAAGTAAACAAGATAGACATATTCTTACTGTTAACATCCATGTTGCATTTTCTACTTCACGAGGATTAGACTTGACATAGCGATGGTTGAAAGTACACCCAGAATGCATGTCCACTTTGTGATCATCCCTCAGATGAGTAACAAGGAATGGGATATCCCCAACAATAACACACTCTGATCCAGCATATGGACAGTTGTATGGCCTAAAATTGCACAAGTTCTCATGTTTTAGTTTACTGTAGTATGGAAAAATCTCTGGGCATCCAAGTGACATGTATTTGCAAGGTAGCTCGAGTGATTCAGCTACTTTTTCCAAAGCTAGACATCTAATGTCACCAAGCTCCTGTCTACAAGTGGGACACCGATTGTGTACTCGTGTTTTACAGGTTGAACAGAGTGTATGGCCATTGTGGCACTGCAGAAACAGCAATATGTAAACAAAAGCCAATGTCATCTAGGAAGCATAAGAAATTTTGGAAGCTAGCCCAAAGCAATAACAATAAAGGACAAAGATTGCTGCTTCCCACAATCAACAGCACTTATAAGTATAAGTTTTCCTCCATTGCATAGATACAGTAAGATAGTGTCTACTGTATACAGGTAAACCCCCATATCCAACTATAAAGAAGTCACCAGACAGTTCTCAACGGCCCAGTATCCAACTAAAATTCACACAGGCCTTTAGATTTCAAACTTTAATGTTTTTAGCTGAAAAGCTCCCTGCTTACTGTAATCAACTGCCCCAACATATAAATGAAATCGAGGTCATCACACACATATGAATGGTCATAGGTTCTTAGAATCATGTGATGTGTCCATCTTTATTTAGTTCTTCAGGTTTCGAAAAGTGAAATTGCAATTCATTTTCAGAATCTTATACCACTATAGCTGCCCAGCACGTACTCTAGCACTCTATCCAATTCTCGCCGCCGCCATGTCCTTGCATCTGTATAAGCAGCGCCAAGCACAAGACCCAAACGATGGATCCCAGATGACTCTTCACGTTCGCTACAGAGGGTACATGCATTTGCTAAATCCTTTGGGACTATATTAAGATAACAAAACCAGCAAAAACCTATACTCTACAAAAGTCAAAAAACCAAAAATCTTCCGGGCCCATAAATAAATATACCTCCAAAATTCACTTAGCTGCACAGGCGCCCGGCGACCTAAATCTCCACAATCCAACCAATTAAACCAACAGGCACAAATCCTAACAAAACCAAGTCCGCAATTTCCACGGTTCAACGGCCCTAGCTATGACCGATCAACAACAACATAACAAAAGGCACACCAAACCCGCATCAAGCATTCAACAAATTAAAACCCCAAAAAGGAAAAGGAAAAACATGCGCTAAAAAAGAAAGAAAGAAAGAAAAGGGGGCAAACCTGATGAATAGGAGGGTACATAGAATTGGTACAAACAGGGCATTCAAGGAGCTCATGAACACTAGTGGAGTGAAAAGAAGAAGCCACAGTATTAGTATTGTTATTGTTATTATTATTGGTGGTGGTGGTGGTGGTGTGTGGCTTTGAAACAGAAGGGAAATGATGGAGATGGTGGTGGTGGTGGATCTCATCCTCATCTGTTAAATCTGAGGATGGCACACATTCAATGCTATCCAATTCCATTCCTACACCACCAAAACAACAACTTTCCAATCAAATTTATAGCTGCTGCTTCAACTCTCTTCCGGGTATTTCCAATCCACCTCTCCTTATTTATTCAAAGAAGAACACGACGAAGGAGATGTTGATTTATCAAATTAGAAACACAAGGAAGGAGAGGTTGAATTGAATCAGCAGTAAGATCTGTTCGTGTTAAATCAAAAGGGGGTGCTTTTCTTTATCGGTGAGAGAGGGGGGAAGTCACTGTCAAAATTGTAAGAGACATTAGATCAACATCAAACGGTTTCAGGCGAGAGAGGGAGCAAATGTCAGAAAAGGTTTTAGATAGGAGATTACATTAGCTGGGATAACAATGATAAGAGGTAACTATACTATGATTACTAGATTATATTATTCCTTCTGTTTTTATTTATTTATTTATTTTAACCTCGCTGTTGTCGTTGGCGGTAGTTAATGGTGGAAAGCAAGTAGGCCAGGGGGTGGGGGGGCACATTATATTATACTGAGCAAAGGCAGTTCCAACATGGATGGCTTCCATTAACATCAAAACACTGGGGGAAAAAAAAAACAGATTTCCTAGGTACGTGTTATGGTTTATCATGTTTTTTTTTCAATTTTTATTAAAATAAATTAATTAATATTTTTTATTATTTTGATATATTAATATTAAAATATAAAAAAAAAAATTAAGAAATTATGGG
>Ga0307511_10000371_pt1 | contig 47779 bp, 40 predicted proteins | sample 13_EM_MG_FD_200266 | JGI IMG/M metagenome (GOLD analysis project Ga0307511, IMG submission 200266) | Populus trichocarpa ectomycorrhiza microbial communities from riparian zone in the Pacific Northwest, United States - 13_EM | ecosystem: Host-associated > Plants > Roots > Unclassified | place... | reverse complement strand
TGCCGACCACCAGCAGTGTGCGGCAAGGGAGTTGGACCGCGAAGGCGACCCTCACGGTCCCGGAGAAGCTGCGCACGACCGGCCCGCACGTTCTGTCCGTCCTGGTCCGGCGCATGCAGCGCGACCAGGACGGCAAGGCCCTCGACACCCACAAGGCCGCCCGCGGCCTGACCGCGGCGACCTTCAAGGGCGCCTCCCCGAAGGTGAGTTGGCGCCTCCAGGGCGAGGCGGCGCCCGACCCGGTGCGCGGCCCGCAGAACAACGGCGGCCTGTACGGCGAACGTGAGGGCTGGCATCTGCCGGACTTCCCGGACTCCGGCTGGGACGCCGTCACCCTCCCCCACGCGGACAAGCGCCAGGGCGTGGCCTGGTACCGGACCACCTTCAAGCTCGCCGTGGACACCGGCATCGACGCCTCGATCGGCCTCGTCCTCGACGACGACCCGGCCCGCGCCTACCGCGTCCAGATCTTCCTGAACGGCTGGAACATGGGCCAGTACATCAACGACGTGGGTCCACAGCACACCTTCGCCCTGCCGAACGGGATCCTCCGCACACGGGGCACCAACACCCTCGCACTGGCCGTCCTGTCCGACGGCACCACACCGGCGGGCCCGAAGGACGTACGCCTGACGCTCATGGGAAGCGCGGCCGGCGGAGTACCGGTGACACCGGTGGCCTCCCCCGGCCGATAGTCCTTTCGAAAGCTACGCGAGCCTGATCACGTTCCAGGACAGCGGCTCCAGTACGGCGGTCAGGGTGCCGTCCTGGAGGGCGGTGCCCTGGACCTGGTGCGGGGCCACGCGCTCCGGGTCGGCCAGGGTGTTGCGGGCGTCCGGGTCGGCGTCCGCGAGGGCGCTGTGCTCGACGATCGACGTCAAGTCGAGCCCGTTCAGGCCGACTTGGAGCGGGAGCGACTCGGTGCGGCTGCGGTTGACGGCGAACACCGTCACCGAGCCGTCCTCGCCGCGCACCGCCGTGGCGTGCAGCAGCTCGGCCTCGCCGTACTGCTTCGTCTCATGCGTCGGGGAGTCGACGCGGACGTCCAGGACCTGGCCCCGGCCGTACTTCGAGGCCTGCGCGAACGGGAAGAACGTCGTCTGCCGCCAGGCCGGGCCACCGGGCTCGGTCATGATCGGCGCGATCACGTTGACGAGCTGGGCGAGGCAGGCGACGGTGACGCGGTCCGCGTGCCGCAGGAGCGCGATCAGGAGCGAGCCGAAGACGACGGCGTCCATGACGCTGTAGTTGTCCTCCAGGAGGCGCGGCGCCTCCGGCCAGTCGGCCGGGTCCGCGTTCTTCGTGTGCTCCTCCCAGTCCGCCGTGTACCAGACGTTCCACTCGTCGAAGGAGAGGTTGATCTTCTTCTTCGACTTCAGGCGGGCGCCCACGTGGTCGGCGGTGGCGACCACGTTCTCGATGAAGGACTCCATGTCGACGGCGGAGGCGATGAAGGAGTCGAGGTCGCCGTCGAGCGGCTGGTAGTAGGCGTGCAGCGAGATGTAGTCGACCAGGTCGTACGTCTCCTGGAGGACGGTCGCCTCCCATGCGGCGAAGGTCGGCATGGCCTGGGAGGAGGAGCCGCAGGCGACGAGTTCGACGTCGGCGTCGATCTGGCGCATCGCGCGCGCGGTCTCGGCGGCGATCCTGCCGTACTCCTCGGCGGTCTTGTGGCCGGTCTGCCAGGGGCCGTCCATCTCGTTGCCGAGACACCAGACCTTGATGCCGAAGGGCTCCTTGTCGCCGTGGGCGACGCGCTGTTCGGAGAGGGCGGTGCCGGCGGGGTGGTTGGCGTATTCCTGGAGTTGCAGGGCTTCGGCGACGCCCCGGGTGCCGAGGTTGATCGCCATCATCGGCTCCGCCTGGGGGCCGATCTTCTTCAGGAACGCGATGTACTCGGAGAGGCCGAAACGGTTCGTCTCCGTGGAGCGCCAGGCCAGGTCGAGGCGGCGGGGGCGGTCCCCTGCGGGGCCTACCGAGTCCTCCCACCTGTAGCCGGAGACGAAGTTGCCGCCGGGGTAGCGGATGGCGGTGACGCCGAGTTCGCGGACGAGGTCGAGAACGTCTTGGCGAAGGCCTTGCTCGTCTGCGGTGGGGTGGTCGGGTTCGAAGATGCCGGTGTAGACGCAGCGGCCCAGGTGTTCCACGAAGGAGCCGAAGAGGCGGGGGTTGACTTCGCCGATGGTGAAGGCGGGGTCGAGGGTGAAGCGGGCGGTACGGGTGCTCATGGGGTCCTTTCGGAAAGCGCTTACCCAAGATTAGGCCAGCCGTTTTCTGTCCAGTCGAGGGTGTTGAGTCCCAGCTTCGGTGTGCCGTTGTCGTCCGCGTCGTAGTAGTGGTACGCCAAGACGTCCCCGTCTTTGTCCTTGAAGACCGACTCGCCTCCCGGGCCGACGAACCTGCCGTGGCTCGCCAGCAGCAGATCGCCGCCGCCCGACAGCATCGGCTGGCCGGTGCTGTCCGCGTACGGGCCCGTGACCGACGTGGAACGGCCGACCCGGATCCGGTACGTCGAGTTCACGCCCGCGCAGCAGGCGTCGTAGGACGCGAAGAGGTAGTAGAAGCGGCCGTGCTTCAGCACATACGCACCCTCCACCGCGTACGGCGCGTCGGGGCGGGTGGCCAGCTGGGCGACCGTCGCGCCCGGGATCGCCTTGCCGGTCGCGGGGTCGAGCCGGACCATGCGGATGCCCGTCCAGTACGAGCCGAAGGCCATCCACAGCTTTCCGTCGGCCCGGACGATCGCCGGGTCGATGGCGTTCCACTCGTCCGTGGTCCCGGAGGTGAAGGCCTTGCCGTGGTCGGTCCAGGTGCCGGGGAGGCCGGTCGGGGAGGTGGCGACGCCGATCGCTGAGTGGTTGCTGCCCCAGGAGGAGACGGCGTAGTAGAGCCAGTAGCGGCCCGCGCGGTAGGAGAGGTCGGGGGCCCAGGGGTCGCCGGTGGAGTTGTAGTCGTACCACCAACTCGGCGGCGCGGTGAAGGCGTTGCCCGCGTCGTCCCACTGGACGCGGTCCTTCGACGTGCGGGCGCCGATGACGCCGCCGGTCGAATAGGCCACGTAGCCACCGGACTTGAGGTGGATGACCGTGGGGTCGTGGATGATCCGCTGGCCGGTGACCGGCTGCGGGTCGGGGTAGGTGGCGTCGGCGTCGGCCGTGGCGGGGAGGAGTGCGATCAGCGCGGCGGCGAGCAGGGTCGTGAGTCTCGGGTGCTTCAACTCGGTACCTCCGTGGGTGAGTCACCGGCCCGCCGCGCGCCCGCTTCTTTCACGCCGTACTTGGCGAGCGGGTCCGGGCCCCGGGGATCAGGGGGACGGCCGGGTGTGCGGCCGGGGCCGGCCGCGTTCGGGAGGTGCCCGCGCTTCGGCTCACGTGGTCCCATGCCCCGCCCCTCGCCGGTAGGAGTCCCGTCATGTTCGAAATACCGTATAGCGCTCGTAACTTCGAACGGGACGGTAAAATCGAAGCGCGTCCACGTCAATGGGTTGAGCACAGTGCAACATTCATTCTCGGGGTCGATTTCCGGACACAGCGGTCGTTCCCGGTCCCACAACGGCCACCGAACGACATGACGTCGGCAGTTGTGGACGCGTAACCTCGGACCGGCTGTGCGGCGGACGGCGAGACGAGGGAGCGTACGACGTGGTGACGACCTTCCTCGGTGGGCTGTCCGATCACTCGAACACGACCCGAAGCGCCAGACGTTGGATCACCTCCGTCCCCTCCTTGGTGGAAGCGGCCGGTTTCCCGCTGCCGCGGCGACGGTGAGGTGGCTGAGTCGACGTATGTCCTGGCATATTGCAGCGGTGCGCACGAAGAAGGAGATGAGGCGGCTCGCCGGCGCCCTCATCGACCCCATGCGCGTCCCGGTCCCCGCCGAGCCCGAGGCCCTGTTCGACGCGCTGGTCGACTCCGTCATCCGCTGGCGGGGACGTGAAGTCGTGGTGCGCCGCGAGGTGTTCCCGCCGCACACCGCCAGCGGACTGTGGCTGGAGGGCGACACCTACGACGTCATCGTGATCGACAAGCGGGCCGCCGCCTGGCACCAGATCGTGATCTTCTGCCACGAGGTGTGGCACATGCACCGGCGCACCACGGAGCGCCCTCCCCAGCTGACCGCCGAACGCGGCCCCCGGCGCGTCGCCGCCCGCACCGACTTCAGCGTCGCCGACGAGCAGGAGGCGGACCGGTTCGGCATGTTGATGAGCGGACGGCTGCGCCCCTGGCTGGAGTCCGCGGCCGGCACCGACTCCGCGTACGGCCCCGCCGAGGCCGACGACGGTACGCAGCAGGGTGTCGCCGGGCGCATCGGCGCCGCCCTCAACTACCGCGGGACCAGAAAATGAGCGGCCTGATCAACTACCTCAGCTGCGGCCTGCTGTGGCTGGGCATGCTGGTCAAGGCCCCGGATCTCATACGCCACTGGCGCGACCCCTATCTCCGGGTCATCTGCGTGCTCCTCGCGCTGGCCGGGGCCTGCTTCTTCCTCGGGGCGCCGCCCACCGTCGGCGCGATCAACCGGCTCAGCGGTGTCCCCAACCTCGCCGCACCGCTGACGTACGCGTCGATCACCGCGTACAGCGCGTCCTCCCAGGTCCTGATCGTCTACTGGCGGGGCGGACCGCACGTCCACCGCACCGCCCGCCGCTGGATCGTGGCCTACACGATCGTCCTGGTCGGCATCGCCGTGATGTTCGCGCTCGGCCACACCCCCGTGGAGCGCCGCACCGACTTCGACACCTACTACGCGACGACACCGTTCACCGCCGAGATGATCGTGCTGTACCTCGCCGGGCACCTCGCCGCCGTCAGTGTCACCACGGTCTCCTCGCTGCGCTGGGCCCGGCAGGTGCACGGCTGGCTGCGCGCCGGGCTGGTCACGCTGGGCGTCGGCTCGCTGTGCGGCGCCGGGTACAGCCTCACCAAGTTCGCGGCGGTGGTCGCGGGTTGGTTCGGGCGGGACTGGACGAAGCTCGGTACGACCGTCTCGCCGGCCGCCGCCGGACTGGGCGCGGTCCTGATCGTCGTCGGCGTCCTGATCCCGCTGGCCGGCCCCCGGCTGACCGAGCGCCGGCAGGCCCGGCGGACGTACGCCCGCCTCGAACCGCTCGAACACGAACTGGACGAACTCCTCACCCGCCGTGCGCTACGGCTGCCCCGGCCGCGCTTCTCGTCCCCCGCGACCCGGCTGGTGTGGCGGCAGACCAGCATCCACAACGCGCTCGGCCACCTGGACGCGTTCTTCGACCGGGCCCTGTACGAGCGGACGTTGGAGTCCGCGGCACGCACCACGGGAGAGGCGGAGCGGGCCGAGGCGACCGCGTGGGCGGCGGTCGTCGCCGCGGCCGTGGCCGAGGAGCGCGACCGTGACACCGGGGAACACGAGAGCGATCCGCACCTCGCGCCCGCCGGCGAACCGGGCGGGCTCCCCGACCGGGCTCCCAGCACCGCCCTCCTCGTGCCCATCGCCGACGCGCTGACCCGGTCCCCGCTCGTCGACGCCGCACGGGTCCGCGCCGGTACGACGGAAGGGAGCACCCGGGCATGAGCCTCATGGTGTATCTCGCCGCCGCCGTCTTCCTGCTCTCCTGCACCGCCCTGCTGACCCGGCCCTCGAACGCTCCGCGCGACCCGCTGACCGTGTCCACCTGCGCGGCGATCGTCCTCGGCTCCCTGGGCCTCGTCTGCGCGGCGCCGACGACGTTAAGTGCCGTCAACGGCCTGACCGGCATCCCGAACTTCGGCGCCCCCCTCACCTACGGCATGATCTCCGCGTACAGCTGCTCCCTGGTGATCCTGCTGTTCCAGTGGCGCGGCGGCTCCCCCGCCCGCGTCCGCCGCATGATGCTGCGCGGCATGGCCGCCTACGGAGCGCTGATCGTCGCCATCGTCGTGCTGTTCGCGCTGGGCGACGCGAGCACCGAGCGGCTCACCGACCTGGACACGTACTACGCCAACACGCCCTACATGCGCGAGATGATCGTGCTCTATCTGCTCGGGCACAGCGCGGCCACCCTCGCCATGTGCGCCGTGTGCGTCTCCTGGGCCCGGGAGGTCACCGGTCTGCTGCGGACGGGGCTGCGACTGATCCTCGTCGGCACCCTGCTGGACGTGGTCGGCTTCCAGCTCACCAAGTACACGGCGGTGGTGGCCCGTTGGACCGGTCACAACCTCGACTTCCTCTCCACCGGGGTGGCCCCGCCGATGGCCTCGCTGGCCGCCCTGACCTGCTCCGCGGGCTTCGCCCTGCCGAGGCTGCTGCCGGCGCTCCGCGCGCAACGGCGCGACCTGTGCGCGCTGCGCGGACTGGGCCCGCTGTGGTCGGAGGTCCGGTTCGCGTCCCTCGCCCCGAAGCCGCCCAGCGCGCTCTGGCAGCTGCCCCGGATGCGGCTGCACTGGCGTGAAGTGTCCATACACGACGGCCTGTTGGCGCTCGCCCCGTACTTCGACGACCGGCTGCGCGAACGCACCCGCGACGCCGCGCTGCACGAGGGCCGCCCCGCGCACGAGGCCCGGGTGGCGGCCGAGGCGGCGATGGTGGCCGACGCCGCCCGCCGCGCCGCCGCCCGCGAGGAGCCCTTCGGTACGCCGAGCACCTACCGGCTCTACGCCACGGAGGTCTCCGACACCTGCGGGCTGGTCGAGCTGGCCCGGGCCCTCGCCCGCTCGCGGCTCGCCACGGCCGTACCGGAGAGTACGGTGAAGGCCACCCCTCGCTGACCCAAGGTCGCGCGAACACCCCTGTTTCCAGGCTGATTTGAGGAGCCCCATGCCGCGGAGAGCTGTCGTCGTCGGTGCCGGTCTGGCCGGCCTGCTGGCCGCCGCCGCCCTGTCCGTCCACACGGACGAGGTGATCGTGCTGGACCGGGACGAGCTGCCCGACGGACCGGAGCACCGCAGGGGTCTCCCGCAGGGGCGCCACGCCCATCTGCTGATGTCCGGCGGCCTGGCCGCGATCGACGACCTCGTGCCCGGCCCGAGCGTGCGCGACCAGCTGCTCGCCGCCGGCGCCCACGAGATCTCCCTCAGCTCGGGCATGCTCGCCCTGACCCCCGAGGGCTGGCTGCGCCGCTGGAAGCACGAGGGGCCCCGGATGCTCACCTGCACCCGCGCGCTGCTGGACTGGGTGGTGCGCTCGGCGGTCCTCGCCGATACGAAGACCGAGATCCGTACGGCCCGGGCCCTGGACCTGCTCGGCGACGCCCGGCGCGTGACCGGCGTACGCATCTCGACGGACGCCGGGATCACGGAACTCGACGCCGACTTCGTGGTCGAGGCCAGTGGCCGCGGCTCACGGATCGTGCGCTGGCTGGGAGCGCTAGGGGTCACCGGGATCGACGAGAAGACCGTCGACTCCGGCCTCGTCAACGCGACCCGGATCTACCGCAGGCCGGAGGGCGCCGAGCACTTCCCCCTCACGATCCTCCAGGCGAACCCGTACGAGTCCCGGCCCGGCCGCGCCGGAATGGTCCTGCCCATCGAGGGCGACCGCTGGATGGTCAGCCTCGCCGGCACCCGGGGCGGCGAACCGCCCGCCGACCCGGACGGCTTCCTCCAGTACATCCGCGACCTGCCCGACCCCATCCTCGGCCGCCTGGTCTCCGGCGCCGAACCCCTGACGGACATCCACACCAGCCACAGCAGCAAGAACGTCCGCCGTTATCTGGAGAAGCTCCAGGACCGGCCCGACGGCCTGGTCGTCCTCGGCGACGCCCTCGCCACCTTCAACCCGGCCTACGGACAAGGCATGTCGGTGGCCGCGCTCGGCGCACAGATACTCGCCCGCGAACTGGACCACGAGGGCTTCACCGCCCCCGGCCTCGCCGCCAGGGTCCAGCACGGAGTGGCCGCCCCCGTGGAGGGCGCCTGGGCCATGGCGGTGGGTCAGGACATCTGGTACCCCGAGACGAAGGGCCCCGAGCCGACCAGGGCGGACCGCCTGATCACCGGCTACTCCCGCCGCCTCCTGAAGTCGGCGACGGGTTCGTACAAGGCGGCGGCAGCACTGGCGGCGGTCACGAGCATGGAGGCGGACGCGTCGACGCTGATGCGCCCAGGCACGTTGTTGGCCGCGCTCAACGGCCCGTTGCTGCCTCCCCTTTCAGGCCCGCCCCTGACTCCGTCGGAGAGAAAAACCCTGGCCGGCCTGGAGCGAGCGGCGAGCTGAGGCTTCTGCTTTCAGGGGCGCGGGGCCGTGTCAATGTGCGGCTCCGCCGCGCGGGCGCGACCAGCCACGACGGCGCCGCACCCACAACTCAGCCCTCACCCGTCGAACGCAGGTTGCGCCAACCCCTTCCCCGCTCCCGGCACAACCAACAGCGAACCAGCAACAGGATGCGGCGAGTTGAGCCCCACCCGCGCTGTAGTGACGTAGAGGTCGGTCAAGTCCGCACCGCCGAACGCACACGCGGTCACCAACGGCACAGGCAACGAAACGACCCGCTCCAACTCACCGTCCGGCGTATACCTCCGCACGGCACTCCCACCCCACAACGCCACCCACACACACCCATCGGCGTCGACAGTCAGCCCATCAGGAAACCCGGCGCCGGCCTCGACCTCCGCGAACCGCCGCCGCTTCGAAACCCGCCCGTCCGCGTACTCGAAGACATCGATCCGCCGCGTGGGCGAGTCGATGTAGTACATGAGCCGCCCGTCCGGACTCCACCCCGTCCCGTTGCTGACGGCCACGTCGTCGAGGACCAGCTGCACCGACCCGTCCCCGGTGATCCGGGACAAGGTGCCGCCGCACGCGGCCTCGTCGTAGCGCATCGTGCCCACCCACAACGCACCGTCCGGCGCCACGGCCGCGTCATTGGCGCGCCGCCCGGGCACCGGCTCCCGGTGCAGCCACCGAAACTCCCCGTCGGGATCGACAAGCCCGACCCCGTCCCGGAGATTGAGGACCAGCCCCCCGCCGACCCGGGGCTTCGCCGCGCCGACGTGCTGTTCGGTCACGCGGACCGTGCGCGCGCCGGTCGCGGGGTCGTACGTATGGACCCTGGAGCCGAGGATGTCGATCCAGATCAGCCGCCCGGCCGCCGCGTCCCACGTCGGCCCCTCGCCGAGGGTGGCCTCGGCCCGCACCGCCACTTCGTACGTCATGCCACGCTCCGGTGTCCGAGTCGCTCCGACAGTTCCGCCGCGCCCTTCACGGCGAGCTGCTCCAGCTCGTCCCGCCGCTCGTCGCTCCAGCGGATCATGGGCACGGAGATGGAGAGCGCGGCGACGACCTGCCCGGTGCGGTCCCGGACCGGGGCAGCCACACAGGACACATCCGGATTCGACTCACGGCTCTCGACCGCGACCCCGCGCTGCCGGATCTCGGCGAGGGCCTCACGCAGGGCGTCCGGCTCGACGATGCTGTTGGGCGTCATCGCGACCAGTGACGTGCCCGCGGGGATGCGGGCGGTGAGCTCCGGCTCGGGGAGGGAGGCCAGCAGCATCTTGCCCACGGAGGTGCAGTGGGCGGGCAGCCGGCGGCCGGCCGCCGACACCATGCGTACCGCGTGCGTGGAGTCGACCTTGGCGATGTAGATGACGTCGGTGCCTTCGAGGATGGCCACGTGCACGGTCTCGTCGCAGGTCTCGGCGACGGACCGGGCGACCTGCTGGCCCTCGGCGGCGAGGTCGAGCTGCTCGGCGTACCGGCTCCCGAGCTGGTACGGACGGACTCCGAGCCGGTAGCGTCCGGGTTGTCCGGGCACGGGCACGATGTACGACCGGGCGGAGAGAGTGGTGACGAGTTCGTGCACGGTGGTGCGCGGCAGTTGCAGCTTGCGCACGATGTCGGGGGCGGAGAGCGTCCCGTCCCCGTCGAGGAAGAGCTCAAGGATGTCGAGAGCCCGGGTCACGGCAGGTACGAGGCGTCCCACAACCGGCCCCCTTCTTGGATGTCGATGAGTGGCTGCACCACATGGCGCGTCCACATGGCGTGTTCGAAATTTCAACTGACGATCGGGATAACGAACACAGGCTAGCCATAGAGGGTTGCACGGGCAATGGTCGGGTGATCGCCTGATTACCGCCGGGCCCGCGGATCGCCCAGCGCGCCGCGCAACCGCTGAGCCCGCAGGACGAGTTCCAGCTCGAAGCGCCGGTCGGGATCGTCGATCTCGCCGCCCCAGAGTTCGCGGATCTGGCGCAGCCGGTAGCGCACGGTCTGCGGGTGCACACCGAGCCGCGCGGCCACCTCGGGCGCCCCGCCCCGCGTCTCCAGCCAGGCCAGCAGGGTCTCCGCGAGCCGCCGCCCGTGCGTCGGCCCGCAGTGCGCGAGCGGCGCCAGACACCGCAGCGCGAGATCGTCGATCAGTTCCTCGGGCTGCAGCAGCACCAGCGCCTCGGTGTGCTCGGTGCAGTACAGAACACCCCCGGCCGGCAACAGCCCCCGCTCCATCAGCCCTACGGCGGCCTCGGCCCAGCGCGCCGACTTCACCGCGTCGGCGAGCGGCACCGGCGGCCCGATCGCGCCGGCCCAGCCGGTCAGCGCGCGGTGCAGCAGTTCGGGGCGGCCGGCCGCGTCCGGTTCGGGGACGACCATGCGGGGCTGCTCGTACTCCATGTCGAGCAGGACCTCCTGGCCCACGGCGGGGGCGACCGCCTCACGGGCCGGGCGCAGCAGGACGCCGACGGAGACCTTGTCGGGCAGCGGCCAGCCGATGCGGGCGGCGCGCTCGGAGAGGGCCTCGGCCGGGTCGCCGCGGTGGTGCTCGGCGAGGAGGAGTTCCATCAGCCGCCGCTGGAGGCGCAGCCGCTCCCCCGCCTGTCTCGCGGCGGCCTCGGCGTAGCCGCGCACGGACTGGTCGACCAGCCCGTCCAGGTACTCGTAGCCCGCGTCGACGAGTTCGTACATCGCGGGCGGCGGGATCTCCACACGCTGGCCGATCTCGGCGAAACGCCGCCAGGCGAGCCGTACGCCCATGCGGTAGATGGCCTGGAGCGAGTCGAGGCTGCGGCCGTGCAGGCCCTCGCCGCGCCCGAACTCCTGGAAGACGCCCGGCGGTACGGTCGGGCGGCCCTCTGCGGTGTCGAGGTGCTGGACGAAGACCTCGATGGCGCGGCGGATGCCGACCAGGGCCATGGGCTCGCCCGAGTCGTCGAGAACCAGGGGCAGTTGGGGGTGCTCGCGGCGGATCTCGCGCAGGATCTCCTCGGCGAGCGCGGGCGCCTCGGCCATGGCGATCGCGGCGAACTCGCGCACCTGGGGGCGCGGCACGCCGAGCCACGCCGAGCGTGCCGTCACGGTCGCCGGTCGAGCGGCCATGGGGTCAACTCCCTCGACCCGCTTGCTCGTACGTGATCAGCGGCGTGTTCGGCTGGTCGGGCCTGGCGTCGAGCAGCGCGACGACACCGAGGGCGGCGCCGACGGCGAGGGCGGCGGCAAGAGCCATGGTCAGTACGGCGGCGAGCAGTCTGGACATCGCAGGGTCGGCCTCTCTGTCCTGAGGTTCTGTCCCGAGGTGCTGTCCCGAGGTCGTCCGCCCCTGCCCGTCGGCCCAGTGTCGGCAGACATTGACACTCCGTCAAGGGGCGCCTACGGTTCCCGGCCCAAGGGCCGGCCCGAACTCCTTCACCGATTTCACTGGAGTGTCCGGATGCGCCGTACAGCCTCTCCTCTTTCCTTGATTCTCCTGGGACTTGGCACGTTTCTGCTGGTCCTGGCGCCGCTGCTGGCGTGGTACGTCGAGCCGCGGGCCGCCGTGACGCCGATCGACATCGACACGACCGCCGTGTACCGGGGCACCGGAAGCTACTTCGACACCGGTGAGTTGCGAACCGTGGACGACAAGCGGATCACCGTCACCCAGCAGGTACGCGGCGATGTCGCGGACAGCGAGAAGAGCGGGGACGCGGTGTGGGACGTCACCACCACCGTCGACACCGACAAGTCGCTGCCGGCCGCCGATCCGCACGACGCACTGGAGTTCTTCCCCAACCGCTGGGTCACGGACCGTAAGACCAACAAGCCGGTGCACTGCTGCCACGAGAACCCGTACTTCGAGGGGGACGCCTACCTGAAGTTCCCGTTCGACGTGCGGAAACAGCCGTACCAGTGGTGGGACAACTCCCTCGGCGGGACGGTCACTCTGCGCTACGCGGGGACCAAGAAGGTGCAGGGCTACTCGGGTTACGTCTTCAAGGGCACCGTGCCGCCCACGAAGATCGGCACCCGGCTGGTCCCGGGCAGCCTGGTCGACCAGCCCGACTCCCCCCAGATCCTTGCCGAGGAGTGGTACTCCAACCACGGCATCGAGCTGGTCGTCGACCAGCGCACCGGCCGGGTGATCTACGCCCAGACGGGGCCCCGCCGCACCCTGCGCGCCCCCGGTCACGCCTACGACGCGGTGCTCCTCCTCGACGCCGACAAACTCGCGTTCACCACGGCCACACAGAAGGAACAGGTGAAACTGGCGAAGAAGGAGAGCGGCCAACTGCGCCTGGTGGGGCAGTCGTTGCCGATCGGTACCGCTGTGGCCGGATTCGTCCTCGCCGCGATCGGCGGCGCTTTGGTACTACGAGGACGCCGGCGCCCCGAATCTCCCGCTTCACCCGAGTATCCGCCCACGATGTGACGTGACGTCAGTTCTAATAACCCCGGAAATTGTCACGCGGGTGAGTAGCCGTCAGGAACGCCGAAGCGAAAACTGTCCACCCACCCGAGCACAGCCCGCCCACAGAACTCCGCACCGCGCCCGCCCTTGCCCGCACCGTGTCAGCCCTTGCCAGCCCTTGTCCCCCGCAGAGTTCCGCACCCCGAGACGAGTTGGAGCACCCATGCCCCAGCACGTGCCCCACCCTCCCCCACCCTCGAATACCCTCGGGCGGGGGGACCCCCACCGCACCGCCTCTCCACCGGCCGCGCAGCACCCACCGGCGCCGGTGCCGCAACCGCGCCGCATCGTGTTCCTCGCCCACCGGGATCTCGACAACCCCTCGGCCGGCGGCTCCGAACTCCTCGTGGACAGACTCGCCGACGGCCTGACCCGGCTCGGCCACCAGGTGACCCTGCTGTGCGGCGGCCCCGCGGCCTACCGCGACTACCGGGTGGTCTCGGCGGGCGGCACCTACGGCCACTTCCTGCGCGCCCGTACGGCGTTCACCCGGTCGATCGGTGACTGCGATCTGCTGGTCGAGGTGTGCAACGGCATGCCCTACTTCGCTCCCGTCTGGCATCACGGGCCCACCGTCTGCCTGGTCAACCACGTCCACACGGACGTCTGGAAGATGCGGTTCGACGGCCCGATGGCCCCGGCGGCGAGAATCGGCCGACGGCTCGAACAGTGGGCGCTGACCGGGGCGCAGCATCGCGGCCTGCTGGTCGCGGTCTCTCCCTCCACCGCGCACGCGCTGCGCGGGATCGGGATCGAGCGGGACCGGATCCGGGTCGTCCACAACGGAGTCGAAGAACCCGGTCCTTGTGCCGAGCGCTCGCCGGAGCCGTTGTTCGTGGCGGTGGGGCGGCTGGTCGAGTACAAGCGGATCGATCTGCTGCTACGGCTCTGGGAGCGGGTGCGGCCGGTCACGGGTGGGCGGTTGTTGATCGTCGGCGACGGGCCCGAGCGGGAGCGGCTGGAGCAACTCGCGGGGCCCGGTGTGGAGTTCACCGGGCATGTCTCCGAGTCGCGGAAACATGAACTCCTTTGCGCTGCCTGGTTGTTGCTGCATCCCTCCGCGCTGGAGGGGTGGGGGCTGGTGGTGACGGAGGCTGCCGCCCGGGAGACGCCGGCGATCGCGTTCGACGTGCCCGGGCTTCGGGACTCCGTCGTGGACGGGGAGACGGGGGTGCTGGCGCGGGGGGAGTCGTCCTTCGCGGCGGCCTGGTGCACGCTCGCGCTGTCCGCGCGTCGCCGAGAGGTTATGGGCAAGGCGGCTTGTGATCTTGCGGCTCGTTATCGCTGGGACCGGACGGTGAGACAGTTCCGGGCTGTTGCCGCTGAGGCGGTGAGGGGCTGGGGGTCGTGAGGCGGGTGCGGCGCCGTCGTGGCTGGGCGCGCAGTTCCCCGCTCCTCTGTCGGGGCGCTGTAGTGGGGCGGCGGTTCAAGGATCCGTCTCTTCGCCGGTCGCTTGCCCTCTTCCGGGCCTTTCTGCATGAGCAGGGCGACCCGGAGGCCTGTTACGCGCTCCTCGCCCTTGACGCTGCTGATCAAGTCGAGGCCTACGACGGGCCCGTTGCCGGTCGTACCGTCGTCGATGTCGGCGGTGGCAGCGGCTACTTCACCGAGGAGTTCCGGCGGCGCGGCGCCCACGCCTACCTCTTCGAACCTGACGTACGGGAGTTGGGGGCGAAGCCGCCGGACGGGACGGTCGTCGCGGACGGGTATCTGTTGCCGCTCTCCGACGGGGTCGCCGATGTGACCTTCTCGTCCAATGTCCTTGAGCATGTGGCCGATCCGCAGACGTTTCTCAGTGAGCTGGCGCGGGTGACCCGGCCCGGTGGGCTGATCTATGTGTCGTTCACCAACTGGCTGTCCCCGTGGGGCGGTCACGAGTGGGCGCCCTGGCACTACCTCGGTGCCGAGCGGGCCCGGGCCCGCTACCGGCGCCGTACCGGCAAGGCCGCCAAGCACACCCTCGGCGAGAACCTGTTCGCCGTGCACATCGGTGCCACCCTGCGGCAGGTCCGTGCCCGCGACGACGTGACGGTCGTCGCGGCGCGGTCCCGCTACTGGCCCTTCCTCGACCGAGCCGTCGTAAAAGCGCCCGGGATAAGGGAGTTGGCCACCTGGAACCTCCTCCTCATCCTCCGGCGGTGTCCACGATGACGGCGACCACGGTCCAGGCTCCGCCCCCGGCGGCCGATCCCACCAGTACGACGTTGGCCGGGCCCCCGGAGGGCCCGAGGTCGTGGCGCTGGCTGCTGGGGTTCTGGGCCGTGGTGTTCGTGCTGTTCCTGGCCGTGCACCCGGGTCGGCAGACCTTCGACACCAAGCTCGGCGTCACCGTCGACCCGGGCCAATTCCTCTCCGATCTGGGGCAGTTGTGGCACGACCGGGGTTCCTTCGGTGGCATCCAGGACCAGTACGCCGGCTATCTCTGGCCGATGCTGCCGTTCTACTGGCTGGCGCACGCCGTGCACCTGCCGGTGTGGCTGGCGGAACGGCTGTGGCTGTCGCTGGTCGTCTCGGTCGCCTTCTGGGGTGCGTTGCGGCTGGCCGAGCGGCTGCGGGTCGGGAGCCCGGCGTCCCGACTGCTCGCCGCCATCGCCTACGCGCTGTGGCCGGTGTTCACGATCGTCGTCGGTTCCACGTCGGCGGCGGCGCTGCCCGGTGCGTTCCTCCCCTGGGTCCTGCTGCCGCTGACCAACGAGCGTTACACGGCCCGTGTGGCCGCCCTGCGCTCGGCGCTGATCGTCCCGTTCATGGGCGGGGTCAACGCGGCGGCGACCCTCGCGTCCCTGTTCCCGGTGGGCCTGTATCTGCTGTCCCGCCCGGCCGGACCACGACAGCGCAAGCTGATCGCCTGGTGGGTGCCGGGGGTCGTGCTGGCTACGGCATGGTGGTGGATCCCCCTCCTCATGCTCGGTGTCTACGGCGAGAACTTCCTTCCCTACGTGGAGACTTCGGGGACCACGACGGCCACCATGTCGGCGACGGAGGGCCTGCGCGGAGCCGGTGACTGGGTCGCCTATCTGCACCTCGGCGAGGCCTGGATACCGGCCGGCTGGACGGTCGCCTCCTCGGTGATCGTGATCGTCTGCTCGGCACTCGCGGCGGGGCTCGGTCTCGCCGGGCTGGCCCGCCGGGACATGCCGGAGCGGCGCTGGCTGGTGCTGATCGCGGTGTCGGTCGCGCTGATCCTGTTCGCCGGGTACGGCGGCTCGTTCGGGGCGCCCTTCCACGGGCTGGTCCAGGACTGGCTGAACGGCCCGCTCGTGCCCTTCCGCAACATCTACAAGTTCCAGGCGGGGCTCGCTCTCGCGCTCGTCCTCGGTCTGGCCCACCTGGTGGGTGTGGCCGCCGAGTCGCGGGGCGCCCGTCCGGTCCGGGGGCGTCGGCTCGCCCCGCTGGTCGCGGTGGTGCTGGTGCTCCCAGGCCTTGCCTGGCCGTATCTCAACGGGTCGATCCTGAACCCGGGTTCGTTCCAGCAGCTCCCCAAGTACTGGCAGTCCACGGCCGATTGGCTGCACAAGTACTCCCCCGACTCCCGCGCCCTGGTCGTCCCGGCGACCGCCCACGGCATCTACACCTGGGGTTCTCCCATCGACGAACCCCTGGATGTCCTGGCCGACTCCCGTTGGGCGGAACGGGATTACGTCCCGATGGGCACCCCCGGCAACCGGCGCGCGATGGACGCGGTGGAACAGGCGCTGGACTCCGGCGGCGAAGTCCCGGGCCTGGCCGACTACTTGAGCCGGGCCGGCATCTACTACGTCGTCGTCCGCAACGACCTCGACCCCGACCAGATCGGCTATGTCCCGACGACCACCGTCAAACGCACCCTGGAACAGTCCGGCTACCAGCGGGTGACCGGCCTCGGCCCGGTCATGACCGGCGGCCGGATCGCGGGCGGCACCCCGCTCCAGGTCGAGGGCCTCTACCCGCGCCAGCGCGCGGTGGAGATCTACGAGCCGACGAGCAAGGACGTCGTACGGCCGGGCCAGGCGGGCCTGACGCCGGTGGCCGACACGGCGGTGGTCTCCGGCGGACCGGAGTCCCTGCTGCCCCTCGCGACCGAACTCCGGGGCAGGGCAACGGTGTTGACGGGAGACAACCATCCAGGGCTCGGCTCCCCCGCCCTCCAGATCCTCGGCGACGGACTGCGCCGCGCCGACACCCGGTTCGGACTGGTCGACGCCAACACCTCGTACACGTACACCCCCGACGAACGCAACGCGCCGGACGCCGTCCAGGACGCGGGCAAGAAACCGAAGCAGATCCTGCCGACCAAGGGCATCGCCCATCAGACGGTGGCCGAGCTGCGCGGCGCCCGCTCGGTGACGGCGTCCTCCAGCGGCAACTGGCTGTTCCAGCTGCCCCAGTTCGACCCGGTGAACGCCTTCGACGGCAACCCCGACACCGCGTGGGCCGAGGGCGCGGCGGGCTCCCCGAACGGGCAGTGGCTGCGCATCGGCTTCACGGGCGGGGCGTACGACATGCCGAGTTCGTTCAAGGTCACTCCGCTCCCGCAGGAGAGCGTGCGGGCGGCGGCGACGGAGGTGCGGGTGGAGACGGCGAAGGGCTCGGCGACCAGCTACCTCCAGCCGAACGGTATGACGCAGACGATCAAAGCCCCGTCAGGCACGACGAGTTGGATGAAGCTGACGATCGTCGACTCGGTGGCCCGCCGCACCGGACTCACCGGCGCCGGCTTCTCCGAGATCGCCCTGCCGCACGTCCAGGTCACCCGGCTCCTGAAACTCCCCACCGACGCGAACGGCACCGACGCCGCCACCGAGATCGTCTCCCTGCACCGCACGGCCGACCCGACCGGACTCTCCCCGACGGGCACGGAAGCGGGCCTGCACCGCACGTTCTCGACGTCGACGGCGGGAACGTACGAGATGAAGGCGAGCGCGGTGGCGACACCCGGCGAGGAGTTGGACAAACTCCTCTACGAGGTGGCCCCCGCCCAGCAGCACCGCATCACGGCGACGGCGGACTCCACGGCGGCGCTCGGGGCGGGCCTCTCGGCCCGCAACCTGACGGACGGCGACCTGACGACGGGCTGGGTGGCGGGCGACCGTCCGACGATCCATCTCAGCTGGACCGGTAAACAGGCAGTGGGCGAAGTGGTGTTGGCGCCCGCGGGCGGTCTCTCGACCCGCGCGACCGAGGTCGACATCAGTTCGCCCGACGGCGCGACGATCGCCGGCGTCGACGAGAACGGCGTGGTCCGCTTCGACCCCATCACCACGGACCACCTCGACATCACGATCACGAAGACGGCCCCGCTCACGCTCCACAACCCGGTGGCCGACGAGAACCTCCAACTCCCCGTGGGCCTGTCCGAGGCCTACATCCCGGCCCTCGACCAGTACCGCACCCCCCAACCCGACCCCACCCGCACCTTCACGCTGGCCTGCGGAAAGGGGCCGGTGGTGGCGGTGGACGGCGAGCTGTACCAAACGAGCGTGACGGGGACGGTACGGGACCTGACCGAGCGCCGGGCCGTGGAGGTGACGCTCTGTCAGGAGGGGCGGACCGACCCGGCGTTGGAGCTGACGTCCGGCACGCACCGGGTGGAGGCGGGCGACGCGGGACCCCTCTCCCTGACAGACGTGACACTCACCCGAGGAAGTGTCACACCGGCGACGGACGCCGGTCGGGACCTACGGGTCGTGGACTGGCTCGGCGACCGCCGCGAACTGACGGTCGGCTCGGGCACGGCCTCGTACCTCACCACTTACGAGAACTACAACGACGGCTGGAAAGCCACCCTCAACGGCAAGGTGCTGTCCCCGGTCCGCCTCGACGGCTGGCAACAGGCCTGGCGCGTCCCCGCAGGCGCGGGCGGCACGATCAAGCTGTCCTACACCCCGGCGACGACGTACGAGGCAGGCCTCATCGGCAGCGGGGCGGCGGCGGCCGTACTCCTCGCCTTGGTGATCTGGCGCCGCCACGAACCGAACCCCGACGAGCCCCAATCGCCCCCGCCCCTCCCGGGCTTGTGGCTGGGCACGGTGGCACTGACGCTGGTGGGAGTGGTGATCGCGGGCTGGTTCGCCCTACTGGTACCGGCGTTGGCGCTGCTGGCATACCGCCGCCACGCGCTACTGGTCCCGATCGCGTTCGTGGCACTGGCGGGCGCGGGAATCGTGGCGGCGACGGGAGCCGGCGACCCGGTGGGCGCGGGCGAGGGAGCGTTCAGCCGAGCGGCCCAACTCCTCGCGCTGATCGGCTTGTTCGCGGGTCTGGTGAGCGTACGGGAGCGGCGGGACCCGGAGACCCCGGACTCGACGCTGGTCCTGCCGGCGTCACCGTCATCGGCACCGCTGCCGCAACGTGAGGGGGGGACGAGCGCGATGGGCGAGCAGCCGGGAGGCGAGGGAAGGCCAAGCACCTGGGAGGAGTTGGCCGGACGGTGGTCGGAGACCGAACCGGAGCCGGACGCTGTGGAGGGCCCAGGGGCGATCGAGTCCGGCCCCACGATCTCGGCCCGCGGCCCGGGCCGCGGGGAGTCTCAGCCCACGTCACCACCAGGCGCCCCTGAAGGGGCGCGGGGCCGTGACATCAGCGGCTCCGCCGCGCGGGCGCGACCAGCCCCCACCGACCCGCACCAAAAGGACGACCCCCGATGACCACACTCGACCACCCCCGCGCCCCCACCCGCATCCCCTTCCCCACAGTCGACGAAATAGCCCGCCACTGCCACCAGTCCGCCGAACCGGAAACCGTCCACATAGAGGTCCATCTCCCCGGCCCGCTCGACCCGGAACGGCTCCGCACCGCATTCACCCGGGCCCTGCACCACCACCCCCGCATCCTCATGCGCGAGGCCCCGGGACCCTGGTACCGCCGCCGCTACGAATGGGAGTTGACCGACGACCCGGACGTAGAGGTGGTGACCTTCCCACCCCCCACCCGCGACGCCCTCAAACACGCCCGCACCCGCTCCCTGGACCACACCCCACCCCTGACCGCATCCCCACCCGTCCGCCTGGAAGCCGTCGAACTCCCCCGCGGAACCGCGCTGCTCCTCACCGTCAACCACACCGCCCTCGACGGCCCCGCCTGCCTCCGCGTCCTCGCCACCGCGGCGGAGCTGTACGGCGGCAAGGACAACGCCCCGACCGACCCGCCGACCCGCCCCCCGGACACTCCCGAACCCCCCACGGCCACCCCGTCCGTATGGACCCCGCCCGCCCGCGTCGCCCCCGGCACCCCCGACCCCTCCCCCGGCGGCAACGGCCTCCTCCTCACCGAACTCGGCGTCCCGCACCGCCCCAAGGGCTCCCCGTACACCGTGAACGACCAACTCATGGTCACGACGGCCCTGATGATCGCCCACTGGAACCGTGAACACGGCGCACACCCCCGCCCGCTGCGCATCACGATGCCGGTCGACGACCGCCCCCGGGGCACGGACATGCCCATCGGCAACGGCACCCGACTCGTCGAAGTCACCTTCGCCCCGCACGAGTTGACCACCACACCCGCCGAGATGGGCGAACTGCTCCACCTCACAGCGACCCGCACCCGCGCACTGAAGGTCCTCCCCCGCCCCCAACTGGGCCACGGGGCAGCCCTGTTGACCGCCCCCGTCGTCCCCGTCGCCTGGCGGGCGACCCTCACCCGGGGCCTGCGCAGAGCAGCCGCGCCCTGGACCTCGACCACCCTCCTGAGCAACATCGGCCGTATCCCGTACGCCCTGGACTTCGGCGGCACCGCGGGCCGCGCGCACGCCGTGTGGTTCTCGGCCCCGGCCCGGATGCCCCGCGGCCTCACCGTGACCACCGCCTCCACCGCCGGAAAGCTGCACGTGGCCCTGCGCTGGTCGCGCACCCTCCTCGGCCCCGGCGACGGCGCCCACCTCCGCGACCTGTTCGAGCACTACCTGCACACGACGGAGGAGCACGAGGCATGACGACCACCGCCCCGCACCACCCCGGCCTCCGCGACTTCTACGAGAACCCCGCCGTCCCGGTCGCCTCCGGCCCCTCCCGCACCCTCCGCCAGGCCCGCGTCCTGGCCACCGCCCTGGGCCCGGCCACCCGACATCCCCGCACCGTGCTCGACATCGGCTGCGGCGACGGCACTGCGGCGGCCACCGCCGCGCCCCTCCTCACCGGCCACCGCGTCATCGGCGTCGACTGGTCCCAGGACGCGCTGACCCGCGCCCGAACTCACCTGCCATACACGGTCCGTGGCGAGCTCACCGCGCTGCCGCTGCGGACGGCCGTTGCCGACGCCGTGCTGTTCAGCGAGGTGATCGAACATCTCGTCGACCCGGACACGGCGCTCGCCGAGATCCGCCGGGTACTGCGTCCGGGAGGCCATCTCATGCTGTCCACACCGAACTTGGCCGCCTGGTACAACCGCGCCCTGCTGCTCGCCGGCATCCAGCCCGTGTTCTCGGAGGTGAGCCTGCGCGCGATCCACGGCCGCCCGGGCAAGGAGGTGGTAGGACATCTGCGGCTCTACACCCCGCGCGCGCTGCGGGAGTTCGTGACGGCGGCCGGCTTCGAGGTCGTAGGACTCAAGGGCGCCCCGTTCCACGGCGTACCGCGCCCCCTACGTCCCCTCGACCGACTGGCCTGTGCCAGACCGCAGTTGGCGTCGATCCTGCTGTTGCACGCGCGGAAGACGTAAGGGGCGCGGCCGTGTGGTGGGGAGTGGCCGCGGCCCTGCTGGCGAACGTGCTGTACAGCACCGGTTTCGTGCTGGAGAAACGGGCGCTCACGGCCCTGCCCGAGGTGACGGTCCGTCAACCGGTCAGGCTGCTACGGCTCGTGCTGGGCAGCCCGCTGTGGATCGGCGGCTCTCTCGCCCTCGCCGCCGGGTTCGGCGCGCAGCTCGCCGTGTACCGGACGCTGCCGATCGCCGCCGCGCAGGGCATCTTCGTGTCCGGTCTGGTGCTGCTCGTGCTGCTGTCCGCGCGCCTGCTCGGCGAGCAGACCAGCGGCCGGGAACGGTACGCGCTCGGCGCGATCCTCGCCGCCCTGCTGATGGTCGTACTGTCGCTGAAGGAGGGCTCGGACCACGTCAGCCGTGCCGCGCCCTATCCGCTGATCCTGCTGGTGTGCGTGCCCTCGCTGGCGGCCGGCGTGTGGCTGTACCGGTCCACCGAGCGCCGCGCGGCCCACCGGCACCGGCTGCCCACCACGGGCGTCGAATACGGCGTGGCGGTGGGCCTGTTGTACGGGGTCAGCTCGCTCGCCATCAAGGGGGTGTCGAGCTTCCTCACCACAAGTGACCTGGGCGGGGCGGTGGTTGACCTGCTGCGGTCCCCGTACCCGTATCTCCTGCTCTGCACGGGCGCGTTCGGCCTGGTGATGTCCCAGGCGGCGCTGCAGCGGTGCCGGGCCTCGCTGATCGTGCCGGTCTGCACGACGGTGACGAGCCTGTTCACGGCGGTGCTCGGCACGCTCGCGTTCGGCGAGGCACTGCCGCACGACCCGCTGCGGCTGGCCCTGCGGATCGGGGGCACGACCCTGGCGGTCACCGTCCTGCTGACCATGCCGAAGCACGACAACGCGCCTCGACAACCGGTCGAGGCCAAGGAGTTGACTCCCCCATGAACCCGGACGACCCCCTGCTGAAGATCCTGGCCTGCCCGCTCGACAAGGGCCCGCTGCACCTGCTCCCGACGGACGCCCTCTACAACCCGCGTCTGCGCCGCCGTTACCCCATCGTCGACGGCATCCCCCAGCTCCTGCCCTCGTCCGGAGAGCAAGTGACCGACGACGAAGAGCACTTGGAACTCCTCAAACGGATGGCCCCATGACAGCCGCACGCACTCCCCGCACCCTCACCGCCCGCCTCGCGCCACTCCTCCCCACCCGCCTGGTCGCCGCCACCGCCCGCGCCGTCTACCCCCGTTTCGAACCCGAACTGGCCCGCCTGGGCGACCTGTTGCCGCCCGACTGCGGCACGGCGGTCGACGTCGGCGGCTGGTACGGCCCCTGGACGCACCGCCTGTGGAGACACGCGCGCCAGGTCGTGACCGTGGAACCGGTCCCCCACCTGGCGCGACTGCTCGCCGCTGCCGCCCCCGCGCACGCCCGGGTGATCCCGGCCGCCGCCTCCGACCGCCCCGGCACCGCCCGCCTGTGGCTGCCGCCGGACGACGAGGGCGACCGGGGTGTGTCGTCACTGGTCCGCCGGGACATCCACGCCCGCGCCCTGCGAGTCCCCTGCGTCACGCTCGACGGACTCGGCCTCAAGGACGTCGGCTTCATCAAGATCGACGTGGACGGCAGCGAACTGGCCGTCCTGCACGGCGCGACCGGCCTCCTGACCCGCGACCGCCCCGCGCTCTTCGTCGAACTGGAGTCCCGCATCCAGCCGATCGCGCCGGTCGTCACCTACCTGTCGCTGCTGGGCTACGAGGGCTGGGTCCTGCCGGACACAACCTGGACGAGACTGTCGGCCTTCCCCCTGGAGGAGCACCAGGCCCGCACCTCGTACGTCGTCTCCCAGGGCCTGCTGCGCCGCGTCCTGCCGTTCGCGCGCGGCCCCCGTTACATCAACTCGGTCCTGTTCCTGCCCGACGGCCGCAGCCCTGGCGTCGATGTCGGTGTCGATGTCAGTGCCGTACGCGACGATGGATCGCATGCCCGACGCGAAACGCCCCGCCAGCCCCTTCGGCCCCCTCGACTTCCAACTCGTCCTGCTGCGCCGCATGGCGGACCACAACCCGGACCTGGTCGAGAACGCCCGTCATGAGCTGGGCGTCCCGATCGCCGACATGCGCGAGGCCAACAAGCGTTGGCAGGCGATGCTGCATGCTCCGGGAGGCCGGGCCGCCGCTTCGCGCTACCGCTCGATCCTCGGCACCCCGGAGTCGACCGTGCACCGCAAGATCGGCGACCTGGACTGCGAGGCCCGGCAGTGGCCGGTCCCGCTCTGGCCCGACCTCCGCTTCGAGGTGCTCACCGCCCCGAACGGCGCCGTATGGAACGAATGGCTGGTCCGCGCCCCCGGCGCCACGCCCCCACCCCTCCACACCCTCGACGACCTGACCCCCTGGTCCTGCACGGTCGACGAGGCGGCCCGCGCCTTCGCCCCCGCCCGCCCCCTGGAGGGCACGGCCCCCACCCGCTGGGGCCTCGCCTTCACGGCCCCGGACACGCAGGGCGTACGCCACCGGTGCGCGGCCGAGTTCACCTGGGGTCTGCTCCAGAGAACGGCGATCAGCGACTAGCGGCGGCGAGCACCGCGTCCACCACCACGGCCAACGACCCCGGATGCAGATCGAGGAAGAGGTTCGGCTCGACGAGCTCCAGTTCCATCACACACGGCTGTCCGTCCGGCCCGTCGACGAGATCCACGCGCGCGTACAGCAGCTCCGGCGCGTCCGGAACGGCGGCCAACGCCCGTTCGGCGACGGCGAGTTCGGCATCCGTCGCGGTCCACGGCTCCAGGTCCGGGTGGGACACCTTGTCGTCGTCGTAGGCCGTGCCCGGCGACAGCACGGCGCCCTTCCGGGAGGCGTGCACGTACCGCCCGCCGAAGAAGAGCAACGCCCGCTCCCCGCTGACGTCCACGTTCGTGAGGTACGGCTGGACCATCGCGGTGAGCCCCTCCGCGTGCATGCGCTCCAGTTGTCGTACGGCCGTCTCGTGCTCGTCGGGTGTGTAGCGGGCGGCGAAGCGGGCGCCCGCGCCGGAGGTCGGCTTGACGACGTACTCGTGGCCGTCGGGGAGGTCGACCGGGTCGCCGGCGGCGAGATAGCGGGTCGGTACGACGGGCACGCCGGCCGCCGCGAGGTCGCCGAGGTAGCGCTTGTCGGTGTTCCAGCGCACGACCCGCACCGGATTGGCGAGCCGCGTCGCCTTCCCGACCCGCTCCGCCCAGGCCACGAACTCGGCCGCCCGCCAGCTGTAGTCCCAGGTCGACCGGATGAGGACGAGATCGTGGCCGCCCCAGTCGGTCCCCTCGTCGTCCCACGGGGCGGCGACGGCCTCGGCCCCGGCCGCCCGCAGCGCCTCGACCAGCACCGGGAGGTCGCGGTCCTTGCTGGGCTCGGATCCGGGGTCGTAGGTGGCGAGCGCGATTCGGGGCACGGGAGCCTCCAGCTTCGTACGGCGGTAGATCGTTTTCGCAGGGTAACCACGGCCCCCGCGATCGGGGCAACCGGATTGACCTTCACCCTCGGTGAAGCCCCAGCATCGGTGGCGGAACCGGAAGAGACAGGGGGCCTGCATGAGCATGCTGACGATCGGGGCCTTCGCGCGGGCGTGCAGGCTGTCGCCGAAGGCACTGCGGCTGTACGACGAGCTGGAGCTGCTGCGGCCGGCGCGGGTGGACCCCGACACCGGATACCGCTACTACGCGGTCGAGCAGCTGGAGCGGGCGCGGCTGGTCGCGTGGCTGCGACGACTGGGCATGCCGCTGGCCTCGATCCGTGAGGTCTGCGCCCTCGAACCGGCCGCCGCCGCCCGTGAGATCCGCGCCTTCTGGGCCCGGGTCGAGGCGGAGACGGCGGTACGGCGGGATCTCGCCGGGTTCCTCGTCGACCATCTCGCGGCCATGGCGGCCGTACCCGGAAAGGACACCACCATGCTCGAACTGCGTTACTCCGCCCACTCGGACCGCGGGCGGGTCCGCCCCTCCAACCAGGACACCGCCTACGCGGGCGCGCGACTGCTCGCGGTCGCCGACGGGTTCGGCCCGGCGGGCGGACCCGCGAGCAGCGCGGCGGTGGAGGCGCTGCGCTTCCTGGACACCGAGGAGGTGCCGGCGGGCAATGTGCTCAATCTGCTGGAGGAGGCGGTACGGGGCGCCACCGACGCGGTCCGTGACGTGGCCGATCCCGACGAGAACGGCACGACCCTGACCGCGCTGCTGTGGACGGGCTCGCAGCTGGCGCTCGTGCACATCGGGGACTCGCGCGCGTATCTGCTGCGCGAGGGCGGGCTGTTCCGGATCACCCACGACCACTCGGTGGTCCAGTCGCTGATCGACGAGGGCCGGCTGACGCCGGAGGAGGCCGGCTCCCACCCCCAACGCACCTTGCTGCTCAAGGCCTTGGCGACCGGCGACCCCGACCTGAAGCTCCACGACACCCACCGCGGCGACCGCTATCTCCTGTGCTCGGACGGTCTGACCGCGGTCGTCCCGGAACACCGGATCCGCGAACTCCTCACCGCGGGCCAGGACCCGGAGGAGACGGTACGGTCCCTGGTCGAGGCGGCGAACGCGGCCGGGGGTCCGGACAACATCAGTTGCGTGGTGGCGGACGTGGTGTAGGAACGGGGGTGTCCCCGACGTCTGGGGACCACTGCCCCCGACGGCTAAGGAGTGCGCCGCGTGTCCACCCTCTTCCCGGCCCTGACGAACCCGGGCGAGCAGCCCGCCCTCAGGTTCGGTGACCGGTCCCTGACCTACGCGGAGCTGGGCGCGGCGGCGGACGCCCTCGCGACCCGGTGCGCGGGCAACAACCGGGTCGCCGTATGGGCCACCAACTCGCTGGAGACGGCCGTCGCCGTGGTCGCCGCCCTGCGGGCGGGTGTGGCCGCCGTACCGCTCAACCCGAAGTCGGGCGACAAGGAGCTGGGACACATCCTGGCGGACAGCGCGCCGGCTCTGGTGCTGGCCGCTCCGGGTGACGAACTGCCGTCTGCGCTACGGGAGTTGAAGCGCGTCGACGTCGACGTGCGCGCGGTGGGGACGGTCGCCGACGTCCAGGTGTCCGACGAGGATCCCGCCCTCGTCGTCTACACCTCCGGCACCACCGGTCCGCCCAAGGGTGCCGTGCTCCCGCGCCGGGCGATCGCCACGACGCTGGACGCGCTCGCCGACGCCTGGCAGTGGACCGGCGACGACGTGCTCGTGCACGGGCTGCCGCTGTTCCATGTACACGGTCTTGTGCTGGGCATCCTGGGCCCGCTGCGGCGCGGCGGTTCGGTGCGGCACCTGGGCAGGTTCAGCACGGAGGGCGTGGCGCGGGAGCTGAACGACGGGGCGACCATGCTGTTCGGCGTCCCCACGATGTACCACCGCATCGCGGAGACCCTGCCCGACGACCCCGGACTCGCCAAGTCCCTTGCCCGGGCACGGCTGTTGGTCTCCGGTTCGGCCGCGCTGCCGGTCCACGACCACGAGCGGATCGCGTCGGCGACCGGGCGCCGCGTCATCGAGCGCTACGGCATGACGGAGACCCTGATGAACACGAGCGTGCGGGCGGACGGTGAGCCGCGCGCGGGGACGGTGGGCGTCCCGCTGCCCGGCGTGGAGTTGCGGCTGGTCGAGGAGGACGGCACGCAACTTCCGGTGTACGACGGCGAGAGCGTGGGCGAGATCCAGGTGCGCGGGCCGAACCTGTTCACCGAGTACCTCAACCGGCCCGACGCGACGGCCGCGGCCTTCACCGCCGACGGCTGGTTCCGCACCGGCGACATGGCCGTGCGCGACCCCGACGGCTATGTCCGGATCGTCGGCCGCAAGGCCACCGACCTGATCAAGAGCGGGGGTTACAAGATCGGCGCGGGCGAGATCGAGAACGCGCTGCTCGAACACCCGGGAGTGCGCGAGGCCGCCGTCACTGGCGAACCGGACCCCGACCTGGGCGAACGCATCGTCGCCTGGATCGTACCGGCGGACCCCCAATCCCCGCCGGAACTCGCCGAGTTGGCCGACCATGTGGCGGGCCGTCTGGCCCCGCACAAGCGCCCCCGCGTCGTCCACCACCTCTCCGCGCTCCCCCGCAACGACATGGGGAAGATCCTCAAGCGCGCCCTGCCCCATGACTGACCGCCGGTCCGCCCGCGAGACCCTGACCCTGGTCACGGACGACTCCACTTTCACCGAACTCCCCCACCCCGTACGGGAGTCCAGGCCGGACGGCCCCCTCGGCTGGCAGGGCTACGACGCCTCGCGGGCCCGCGCCGCCGACCGCACCGGCGAGTCGGAGTCGGTGGTGTGCGGTACGGCGACGGTCGGCGGCACGCGGGCGGTGCTGATCGCCTTCGAGTTCGGCTTCCTCGGCGGCTCGCTGGGCGAGCGCACCGGGGACCGGCTGGAGTCGGCGTACACGTACGCCCGTGAACACCGGTTGCCGGTCGTGCCGTTGATCGCCACCGGGGGCAGCCGGATGCAGGAGGGCATGATCGCCCTCACCCAACTCCAGCGCGTGGCACGGCAGTCGGCGCTCACCAGGGAGGCCGGCCTCCCCCAGATCGCGGTACTGCGCGACCCGACCACGGGCGGTGGCTGGGCCACGCTGGGCGCGGGTGCCGATGTGATCCTGGCACTGCCCGGCGCCCAGGTCGGCTTCGCCGGCTCCCGGGTCCGCCCACCGGACGCGGACCCCACGGCGTACACGGCCGAGGCCCAGGTGGCGGCGGGCGCGGCCGACGCGATCGTAGAACCGGAGGAGCTGCGGGAGACCCTGGGGAGCTGGCTGCGGCTGCTGACCACACCGTGGGAGGGGCAGGCGCCGGTGCCGGCGGCGCTGGGCGCGACGGGTCTGCCGACGGCCGGACGGGAGGAGACGGCGCCCGCCGCCGGCACGGACGAACCAGCACCGACCGCGCACCACGCCGGACCGGCCCAGCCTGCGACGGACAGCCCTCCGGCGTCCCTACGGGAGGACACGGCAGCCGCCCTCGGTACGGCCGATCCAACGGTGGCCGCGCAGCACGCCACGGACAGTTCCCCGGCATCCCCACCGGAGAACCCGGCACCCGCCCTCGCCGAGACCGACCCACCGACGACCGCCCGAGACACGGCGCAAGGCACCCGACCGGCCCGCCATCCCGACGCCGGCCTCCCGACAGCCGGACGGGAGAGCGTGTCACCCGCCCCCAGCGCGACCGACCCACCGGCAACCGCCCGAGACACGACGCAAGGCACCCGACCGGCCCGCCATCCCGACGCCGGCCTCCCGACGACCGGGCGGGAAGCAGAGCAACACGCCCAGTCGACTCAGCCGAGCCCGGCCAACCCGTCGGCGACCGCACAAGAGGCCGTGCAGCACGCCCCCGCCGATTCCCCGGGCACTGGCTGGGACGCCGTGCAGCGTGCTCGTTCACCCCAACGCCCCCGCGCCGAGCGCTACTTGGACAGTTACTTCACCCACCGGCTGGCGATCAGCGGGGACCGGTGCGGTGGTATCGACGCGGGCATGCTGTGCGGGTTCGGGGAACGGGCGGGGCGGGCCGTCGCGTTTGCCGCGCAGGCCGGGACGGCGACCCGGCCGGCCGGGTATCGGACCGCCGCGCGGCTGATCCGGCTGGCGGACCGGCTCGGGGTGCCGGTGCTGACGCTGGTGGACACGCCGGGCGCGGCGAACGACGCCGAGGCGGAGCGGGAGGGGGCGGGTGCCGCTGTCGCGGATCTGTTCGGCGCGGTGGCTTCCGCCCGGGTCCCGATCACCACGCTGCTGATCGGCGAGGGCGGTTCCGGTGGTGCGCTGGCACTGGCCGCGCCGGGCAACACCTGGGCCACGCCGGACAGTTACTTCTCGGTGATCGCCCCGGAGCTGGCCACCGCGATCCTGAAACGCTCCCCGGCACAGACGGAGCGGACGGCGGACCAACTCCGTGTCCGTCCCGAGGACTTGGCGGAGCTGGGGGTGATCAGGACCCGGCCCGTGTGAGCGACGGGCAGTCATGAGGACGTCATCCAACGCTCTTTACATGTTCCTTACTTCGGACATAACAGACAAATACCCCCATTCAGCGGCACCCCGCCCGGCCCACCACAAGGCGCGCCGACCGCCCCGCCCCCGCACGATGCGAAAGAGGCCCGCCGCCCGGCGACGCCCCGGTCCGCTCTCGGGAGAACCTTCCATGACCGTCAGTCTGGAGCAGTTGCGACGCTGCCATTTCGCCGTCGACCTGGGAGCGGCCCGCACCCGTGTCTACGTCAAGGGCGCCGGGCTCGTCGTCGACCAGCCGTCCGCCGCCGCCGTGAACACGCGGACCGGCGCGCTGATCGCCGTAGGAGAGTTCGCGGAGAAGATGACGGGCCGTACGCCCGACTACATCCGGGTCGTCCGGCCGGTCTCCGGCGGGACCGTCGTCGACATCGAGATGGCGCAGCGCATGCTGCGGCACCTGATCGGCGACAAGGTGCGCCGCGCGCTGCGCCGCAAGCCCCGGCTGCGGGCCGCCGCCTGCACCCCGCACGACGCCGATCCGCTGGCGCAGCGGGCCGCGATCGAGACGCTGGTCGGGCTCGGGGCGCGCCGGGTGGAGCTGGTCGACACGCTGATCGCCGCGGCCGTGGGCTGCGGCCTGCCCGTGGAGCGGCCCGAGGCGACCATGATCATGGTGTGCGGGGCCGCCGCGACCCAGGTCGCCGTGCTCTCCCTCGGCTCGATCGTCACCGCCGAACGCATCCCGGTGGGCGGCGAGGCCGTCGACCACGCGATCGTCCAACACCTGCGCCACGAGCACGAGTTGATGCTGCCGAGCCAGTCCGTACGGCCACTGCAGCTCGCCCTCTCCGGCAACGGTCTCACCCCGCACGGCCCGACCACCACCGAGATCCACGGGCGGGACGTGGCGAGCGGCCTCGCCCGTTCCGTACAGGTCGACACCGCGGCCGTACGGGACGCGATCGAGACCCCGCTGACCGCCGTGCTCGACGGTATCGGCCGGGTGCTGCGCAACTGCCCGCCCGACCTGGTGGCCGACCTCGCGGACCGCGGGATCATGATGGTCGGCGGCAGCGCGCTGCTCCCCGGCTTCGACCAGATGCTGCGCGCGGCGACCGGCATGCCGGTGCACATCGCCGAGCGGCCGGACGTGTGCGCCGTACAGGGCCTCGGCTACATGCTGGAGGGCAAGATCGAGCCGCTGGTCCTGGACCCGCTGGCGACCGCCTGAGCGCGGACCCGGCCGACCGGCGCGACGGCGTCCCCGACCTCTCCCGCCTCCTCGAAGCCGTCCTGAGCGTAGGTTCCGAGCTCGAACTGCGCACCACTCTCCAGCACATCGTGGACGGCGCGGCCGAGCTGACGGGCGCGCGGTACGCGGCGCTCGGCACGACGGACCCGGGGCAGGACGGCCTCACCGAGATCCGCACCGGCGGGGCCGAGCCGCCGCCCACGGGCGTGCTCAGCGTGCCGATCCACGTCCAGGACGAGGTCTTCGGCCATCTCCACCTCGCCGGCAAGCAATCCGACGCCCCCTTCACCGCCGAGGACGAGCAGCTGCTGCACGTCCTCGCCGCACAGGCCGGTATCGCGATCGGCAACGCCCGCCTGTACGAGACGGCCCGGCAGCGCGAGCGCTGGATCGAGGGCGCGGCGGCCGTCACCACCGCACTGCTCACCGGCGAGCGGGCGGCCGACGCGCTGCTGACGGTCGCCGAGGGCGCCCGGGCGCTGGCCGACGCCGACGCGGGGGTGATCCTGCAGCCCACCGAGACGGGCGGCATGGAGATCGTCACCGCCTCCACCTTCGAGGACCCGGGCGACATCGTCGGCACGACCATCGCGCCCGGCAGCCCCGTCCTGGTCCAACTCCTGGGCGGCGAACCGGTGTTCATCGACGACTCGGCGACCGACCCGCGCATGACGACGCATGTACGGCACCGGTTCGGCCCCAGCATGATGCTGCCGCTCCAGGCGGAGGGCCGCCTCATCGGCACGCTCGCGCTCCCGCGCCGCCCGGGCGACCGCCCCTACACGGCCGTGGAGCGGTCGCTGGCAACGCAGTTCGCGTCCCAGGCCGCGCTCGCCCTGGTCCTGGCCGACGCCCGGCACGGCCGGGAACGCCTCGCGGTCTACGAGGACCGGGACCGTATCGCCCGCGACCTGCACGACCTGGTTGTCCAACGGCTGTTCGCCACGGGCATGTTGCTGGAGTCCGCGCAGCGCAGGGGCGGTCCTGCCGACCCGGCCCACGAGGCCCTCGGACGCGCCGTCGACGAACTCCAGTCGACGGTCCAGGAGGTCCGCACGGCGATCTTCGCCCTGCAGCAACCACCGGCCGAGGCGCCAACGAGCCTGCGCGGCAAGGTACTTCGGGAGGCGGCGGCCGCTCTCGCGTTCCAGCCCTCGACCCGCTTCAAGGGCCCGGTGGACACCCTCGTCCCCGATCAGGTGGCGATCCGACTTCTCGCCGCCCTGCGCCGCGCCCTGGCTACCGCATCCCGCCAACCCGACGTCTCCCGCCTGGAGATCACGGTCGACGTGACGACTCCGCTGCCGGACGGGCGGGACGCCGTACGACTGAGGGTGTACGACGGCGAAGGCACGACGGTGAGTTGGCGGTCGCCCCTGTGAGCCGGGGCCGCTCGCGTCAGTAGGGCAGGATCCGCCCCGACGGCGTCCTGCGGTCGATGGTGTCGTCGCGGGGCGCGGCGGGCCGGCGAATCACGCGAACACGGATCTGTCGGTTCATGGCGCCCTCCCGAGGCTCATATCTCCTATGCCCCTCTCCTATGCCCCACACTCTTCCTCGCGACGCCCAAGAACATCGCCCTTGCGGAGGCTCTTGGTCTGCCTCCCGAGAAGGAGTGGGGAGGGGCCGGCTACTCCCGGGGGAGGAGACCGGCCCCTGAGACGGGCGAGAGGTTCAGCTCAGGCCGAGGTCGGACAGTGCGGTCGTCCAGTCGGTGAGGATCGCGTTCCGGGCTTGGGAGAGCGTGACGGTGCCGGCGCAGACGGCCTTCTTGAGCTTGTTCTCGACGGTGTCCTTGTTGGCGGCGGTCTTGGTGCCGTACTCCGGCTCGGGCCAGAGGTTGAGCGCACTCTTGGGGGAGCCGCCGAGTTCGAGGGGGACGAAGTGGTCCTCCTCGTAGTCCGATGTGCTGGTGTCCGTGTAGCCGTACTCGACGATCTGCGTCTTCTTCAGCGCGGTGGTGTAGGAGCTGGACGGCCGGACGGTCGCGGTCCACCCGGAGACGCAGATCGTGGTGTCGATGGTGGACTGGGTGACGTCCGGGTTGAAAGCACCGGGCTGGCAACTGGGGTCGGGGAGCGGGAGGTAGGCCTGACTGCAGCTCTGCGCGTGCGCGGTGCCCGCGGCGACCGTGAGGCCCGCGGCGGCGAGGGCGAGGGAGGAGAGGGCGGTGACCAGGGAGCGGGATATTCGGGGCATGGGGGGATCTCCCGGAGCGGTGCCCGGCAGGGATTCCGGGCGGTCGTGAGCATGACAGCACCGGGATCATCTATGCGGGTAGAGCCCTTTGCCGGTCCCGAAGATCCATTTGTTGAATGTTTTAGTAAGCAGGGGCCGACGGAGGGCAAGTCATGGCCCGCGCTTGGTTGTCGGCACCGCGCACCGACCCGGTCGCGGGCCCCGCCTAACGTGGGGCCCATGACCACGTTGACGCTTCTGCATCCCGGCGCCATGGGCGCGAGAGTCGGCGGCCAGGCGGCCCTTGCGGGGGCCCGGGTGCTGTACGTCCCGACCGGCCGCAGTGCCGCCAGCCTCCAACGGGCCCGGGACGCGGGCCTGGAGGCGGCCGAGTCCCTCCGATCCGCCCTGGCCACAAGCGACTTCGTACTGTCGGTGTGCCCGCCGCACGCGGCGGAGGACGTGGCGCACCAGGTCCTCGCACACCCCTTCCGGGGCGTGTACGTCGAGGCCAACGCGATCAGCCCGGACCGCACGAGGCGTATCGCGGCGGCGTGCGCGGAGCGCGATGTGCCGATGCTCGACGGTTCGATCGTCGGCGGCCCTCCGGGACCGGGCAGCGCCCCGCGCCTCTATCTGAGCGGCGACGGGAAGGAAGTCGCCAGGGTGACGGCGGTGTTCGAGGGCACCCGGGTGCTGGCCCGCCCCCTCGACGCCGGGATCGGTGCCGCGTCGGCGCTGAAGATGTCGTACGCCTCGTACCAGAAGTCGGCCCGGGTGCTGGCCGCCGTCTCGCACGCGCTCGCCGCGAGCCACGGCGTGGCGGCCGAACTAGCCCTGGAGGCAGGCTCGTTGACGTCCAACATCCTCGCCGAAACCGATCAGCTGCCCAGCGTCGCCGCGCGAGCCTGGCGCTGGGCACCGGAGTTGGAGGAGATCGCGGCGACCCTGCGCACGGCGGAACTGCCGCCGGACCTGGCGGAGGGCGCGGCGAGCGTGCTGCGCCGATGGGCCGGCGACAAGGACCGGTTCGACCTGCCGCTGGCGGAGGTGTTGGGGCACCTCCGCACGGAGCAGTGACTCAGGAGACGGAGGGGTGAGCCAGGAGACCGAGGGCCGGCTCAGGAGGCCGACGCCCTGGGCCCGTAGGAGGGCGACGCCGCGGGCCCGACCCCGCGCAACTCCTGTACGGTTCCGCCGAGTCGGGCCCGGAACCCCTCCAGCAGCTCGGGCCGCGCACTGACGACCCAGCGGGTGCCGACGAGGTACTTGCCGCCGTAGACGGCCGCGGTGTCCAGCCAGGTCACCTTGAACCGCTCCTCCGGGAACGTGGTGATCCGGTACTCGCCCTGCTTCGTACGGCACTGCCCCTCACGCAGTTCCTCCGCCTCGATCCGGATCTCGGCGGTGCACCCGGTCAGCCCGGCGATCACCTCGACCTTCGCGGGGGCGACCACGCCGGCTTCGGGGGCGGCGGTCACGGAGGGCGCGGCCGACTTCCGTCTCACCTCCCCGTCGTCCTCACCCCCACCGCACGCCACGGCGAGCGGAAGCAGCGCCAGCGCGGCGCCACGACGGAGACGGAGACCGGCTGTGCGATGCCGGTTGGGCTGCTGTGTCTGGTGGGTCACGGCAGGGGGTACGGGTAGGGCGCGGCGGGCGTTCACCCTGCCGGGTTTCGACGCCCCACCCCCCGGAGCGCACACCGTCCGTGACCCCCTGCGCCCCCTGTGCGCCTTCATCGCCCTGAGTTATGGTATGCGTACTGATGGTGTCGGGAGGGGCGTTCCCATGTCGGCTGAGACCACCCGGACCGTCGACACCGCCGTCCTGAAACCGAGGGTCGCCGCCACCTGTATCGGCATCACGGGACACCGTGTGATCCCGCCGGCCGTACTGCCCCGGGTCCACTCCGCACTGCGGGAGCAACTGTCCGGCGCCGAGGGCGAGTTGGCGGCCCTCAGCAGCCTCGCGGCGGGCGCCGACCAGATGTTCGCCGACATCGCCCTGGATCACGGGGTGCCCGTGACGGCGGTGATCCCCGGCATGGACTACGAAGCCCATCTGGGCGGCGCCGAGGTCCGCTCCGCGTACCGCAGGATTCTCAGGTCCTGCGCGGCCCGCGTCCACCTGCCCGCCGAACCGACGCACGAGGAGGCGTACTTCGCTGCGGGCCGCTGGATCGTGGACCACTGCGACCGGCTGATCGCCGTCTGGGACGGCCGCCCGGCACGCGGCCCGGGCGGCACCGGCGACGTGGTGGAGTATGCCCGGCGCACGGGGGTGCCGGTCACCGTGGTGTGGCTGCCGGGCGCGCGGCGGGACTGATCCGATCGCCCGGCAGCGGACCAACCCGCCCTTCACAGACGTGAACTGACGGCGCATCAGCACATCAGCCGCCGAACCGCACCAGCCACTCCGTGTGCGCCGGTGACATCAGCCGCTCCGCCTGCTCCACCGCCTCCGCCCAGCCGCCCTGGGTCACCGTGGTGGACATGGCGATCCGGGTCGTCTCCAGGTCCTGTTCGATGAGGGAGTGGGCGTAGGTCAGCGGACCGTGCCGGCGTACCTCCTGCCAGGCGACGCCCGCCGCTGCCGCCGCGCTCAGCAGTCCCGCCACGTCCGCGCCGCCGAGTCCGGCGCCCGCGCTCGGCAGCAGGGCCGCCACCAGGGCGAACAGGGTCAGGATCGCGGTGACGGCCGACCAGCGGGCGGCGGAGCGGTACGCCCTCGACGCCTTGTTCCGGTACCAGAGCAACTGTTCGAGAAGCCGGTCGCGCAGATAGAGGTCCCGGCGCGCGGTGTACGGCGTGGCCCGCACCGCCCGCATCCGGGGCGTGATCTGGCCCTTTCCGCGTTCGCCCGAGCCGTCGCGGCAGTCCTCCCAGCCCCATTTGCGCAGCTCGCGCAAACGTTCCTCCAGCCGTTCGGCGAACAGCCCGTCCGGGTCCGGCACCCCGGAGTGGAAGGGGCCCCCGTGCACCATGTACTGCCAGGCCAGCGACTTGAGCAGTTCGGCCGCCGCACGGTGGGTCTGCCAGCGGGCCCGGGCGCGACGACGCGAGGTGCTCAGCCCCAGCAGGATGGTCGCGCCGTACAGCGCGCCCGCGCACACCGTCATCGCCCGGCCGGACGCCGCCTGGGTCAGTGCGGCGGCGGCAGTGGCCAGGATCAGGACGGTCAGATGGGTGCGGGTTCCCCGGAAGGCGTCACTCTGATGGTGCAACGCCGCCTCATCACTGAAACGGAACAGCGGCGGCAGGTCCTCGTCGTGCAACACGGTGCTCGGCACAGGTGTGGCAGCAGCCCCCATGGCGCCCCCCGATGTCGTTGCGCGCCCCGAATTGTTTCGCGCGCCCCGGCACCCAGACTAAGAAATCCATGAGTACGGGAACCAGCCTGATGTGGGACACCTCTTGGCGCGATCCTCCGGTATGGTCCGCATCATCGGGAACACGAGTCGACCGGCTAGCTGGACTCCCCCCGTAATCTCCATCCGATCCAGTCGAACCGGAGCGACCAACCGACATGATCGACGTCACCAATGACATGAGGTCTTCCTCCAGCCCTGCCGGGCGGACCCCCCGGCGCACCACCCCGCTGAAGGACATCGACCCGTACACCGCCGCCACCGTGCACAACGCCGGCCGCGTCACCGATCGCCCGGGCCACGGCACGCGCCGTCCGATCACCTTCAACTCGGCGACCTGATCCGGGCCGCCGTCCGCGAAACTTCACACTGACGTGGGTGCGCCCGGCGGACCCGTCCACCACCCGTACCCACGTCAGTGAGCCGGCAGGACGTCAATGCTTCAACAGGGTTGTGCCATTCGGCACTTTCCTCTGTCCCGAATCTGCGATAGTGCTGCCGGTGACGAGTCAGGATGCCGCCAATCCTCTGAGACAGTTGGTCCTCAAGATCCACAGTAGGTGTGATCTGCTCTGCGACCACTGTTACGTGTACCAGCACGCCGACCAGAGCTGGCGCTCCCGCCCTACCTTCATCCGTCCCGACACGGTGCGGGCCGTCGCCCGGAGACTCGCGGACCACGCTGTCGGACAGGGCCTGGACTCCGTCTCCGTGATCATGCACGGGGGAGAACCGCTTCTCGTGGGCCCGACGAGATTACGGGACATCTGTGCGGAACTCACCCGCACCCTCTCCCCGCACACCGCGCTCGACCTGCGCATGCACACCAACGCGGTCACCCTCAACCGCCGTCATCTGGACGTCTGCAAGGAGTTCGGGGTCCACGTCAGCGTGTCGCTCGACGGGGGTCGTGCGGCGAACGACAGACACCGGGTGGATCGTCAGGGACGCAGCAGCTACGACCGTGTGGTGCGGGGCATCCGGCTGCTCCAGGAGCCCGAGTACCGGCACCTGTTCAGCGGACTGCTCTGCACGGTGGACGTGACCAACGACCCGGTCGCCGTCCAGGACGCCCTCAGCGAACTCGGCCCGCCCCGCATCGACTACCTGCTCCCCCACTCCACCTGGGACCGGCCGCCGCCCAACCCGTCCGGCGCCGAGACCCCGTACGCGGACTGGCTGCTCAAGGTCTTCGACCGCTGGGACCAGCAGGGCCGCCCGATGCCGGTGCGGACCTTCGAATCCGTGCTCAGCACCCTGCGCGGCGGGCCCAGCCTGACCGAGGCGATGGGACTCGCGCCGAGCGATCTGGCCGTGATCGAGACGGACGGCACCTTCGAGCAGGCCGACTGGCTGAAGACCGCCTACGAAGGAGCCCCCGAGACCGGCTACGACGTGTTCCAGCACGGTTTCGCCGAGTTCGCCTCCCACGAGGGCGTGCAGGCACGGCAGTTGGGGATCGACGGAATCAGTGACACGTGCCGCCGCTGTCCCGTGGTGAGTTCGTGCGGCGGCGGGCTGTACGGGCACCGGTACAGCTCGGAGCAACAGCCGGGCATCGAAACGGGGTTCGGGAACCCCAGCGTCTTCTGCGGTGATCTGCGCTCGTTGGTGGAAGGTATCGCCGACCGGGTGACCGACCGCTCCTTCGCCCCGGCGGTGCTGGGTGGCGAGCAGTTGCAGTGGGCCCAACTCGACCTGGACCGGGTGCTGTTGCGCCGGGCGCGGGAGCAACTGGCGGGCGGTCCTGACGAGTTGGAGGCCTGGCGGCTTCTGCTGGCCGCGGACGGGGACGCGGACACCTCCCCGCTCCTTGACGAGATCCTCGCCCACCCCTACGTCCGCACCGGCCTCCAGCGGTCCCTCGGCGGTCCCCCCGACACGGCCCGGTTCATGGCGCTGTCCGTCGCCGTGGCTCTCTGGACGGGCGTCAGGACCTCCCTCTCCTGGGACCAGCACGGCACCCGGCTGCATCTGCCCGCCCTCGGCACATACCGGCTGGATGCCCCGGGCCGCATCGAAGTGACCGTGGGACCGGGCGAGTTCCGGGTGCGCGAGAGCGGCGCGTCCGGCGGGAACACGGAGGAGACACGGATCGCGCTGGACGAGACAGACCCATCCGGGCGCTGGCGCCAGCTCGGCCGGCTGTGGGCGAAGGACGGCCCGCTGATCGACGACGCGGATCCCTACCGCGACTGCTTCCCCGTGCCCGTCGCACCGCCGCTGGAGTGCGGAGCGTTCGCGGAACGGGTGATCCGTGGCTACGAACTGCTGGACAAGGACACCTCGGCGCGGCCCACCGGCCCCGACCTGTTCCGCCCCACCGTCCTCACCCCGCTCGTCCGCGGCAGCGGTCTGCTGCTCGGCGCCCACGGGCTGGGCGCGCTGGGCGTGGCCGTGGACGTGCGGCCCGAGGAGTTCGCCCGGGAGCTCCCCCGCATCGGCCGCCGGGCCCGGCTGACCGCCCTGCGCGAGACGGCGGACCTGCATGTGCTGGGCAGCCCGGCCGGCGCCCTGCTGGACCAGGCGGACGAGGCGCTGGGCGCGGCGGCGGACGACCACCGGACCGCCCGCGCACTGACCGCGCTCACCCTGCTGCCCGAGGGCGAACTGACCGTCACCGGCGCCGTGCTGGTGGCCCGGATGTGGTCCCGGTGGGCGAACGCCCGTGGCTGAGCAGTCGTATGCCTCCGTGACCCGCGGGTCACGGACCGGTGAACTCCCGTCCCTGCTCGGGTCGTTGGGCATCCGCCGGGGTGGTGTGCTGATGGTGCACGCGGCGCTGAGCGGCACCGGGACCGCTCCCGGGCCGGTCCGGGACGCGTTGCTGGACGCGCTCGGCCGCGACGGCACCCTGATCGTGCCCGCGTTCACTCCCGAGAACTCCGACACCTCACGGGCGTACCGGACGGCCGTCGCGGGACTGAGCGAGAAGGAGGCGGAGCGGTACCGCGCGACGGTGCAGCCCTTCGATCCCGGCTCCACCGGGTGCCCCACGATGGGGGCGCTCGCCGAGTGCGTGCGCTCCACGACCGGTGCCGTGCGCAGCGCGCATCCGCAGACCTCGCTCGCCGGACTCGGGCCGCGGGCAGGGGAGTTGCTGGGCCGGCATCCCCTGAGCAGTCATCTCGGCAGGCTCTCGCCGATGCGGCGGCTGTACGCCGCCGACGCCCAGATCCTGCTGCTGCGGGTGGGGTTCGAGGTGTGCAGCGCCTTCCACTACGCCGAGTATCTGGCGCGCCCGCTCACCGACTACTTGCTGCGTCCCCGGCCCGCCCGGCGGACCTACCGGTGCGTGATGGGGCGGGAGGGGAACTGGGTCGAGTACCGCGATCTCGTCCTGGACGACAGCGATTTCGGCGCGATCGGCTCCCGGCTGCCGGGAGGACTGCTGCGCGAAGCCTCGTGGGCATCAAAAAAGGTCACCTTGTGTGGAATTAGGGACGTGGTTAGTCATGCCCGAACCGAGATGACCAGATATCGCCAGCCTTTGGCCTGAAAATAACGAACCGTAGGGGCGCCCCGTCCGGCACATTGTTGGTTCCGGCCGGAGGGGCGCCGTCGGCGGGGCGGACCGGCGGCTTGTCGGGCAGGCAGGGGGACTGGTGGACAGAGCTGAACGGGCACAGGGCCGCGTTCCCGACCATCGGCCCTACTTCTTTCTGTCCTACGCCCACACACCGCCGTGGGGTCCGGACAGCGGGGACCCCGATCACTGGGTGCGTGTCCTGTTCAAGGATCTGTGCAGCCACATCATGGCCCTCACCGACCTGCCCGCCGGTTCCAACGCCGGTTTCATGGACCGGGAGATGCGCTCCGGGGAGGGCTGGCCCGAGAAGCTGAGCCAGAACCTCGCCTCGTGCCGGGTGTTCGTACCGCTCTTCTCGCCCCGCTACTTCTCCAGCGAGATGTGCGGCCGGGAGTGGTTCGCGTTCACCGAGCGGATGCTGCACGCCAGGACCACCGGGGAGAGCGTTGTGCCCGCGATCGTGCCCGCACGGTGGACCCGCTTCGAGTTCAGCGAACTGCCCGACTCCGTACGCCACATCCACCTGGACGACTCGGGTCTCGGCAGCGGATACACGACCCGGGGAATCTACGGACTGATCAAGCTCAAGCGACTGCGCGAGGAGTACGAGGAGACCGTGCTCGGTCTCGCCGAGCGCATCGTCCACGTCGCCCACGAGTCGAAGCTCCCGCCCAGCCGGCCCCGCGACTACGAGGCCACCCCCAGCGCCTTCAAACCGCCCGGCACCGGCCCCCGCCACATCCGCCTGACCGTGGCCGCGCCCACCCGCGACACCGTCCCCCAGCACCGCGACCGGCAGCCGTACGGCGACGACGCGCTGGGCTGGAACCCGTACCACTCGGAGTCGACCCGGCCGCTGTCCGCGGTCGCCGAGGATCTGATCCGCACCCTGGACTACCGGGTGACGGTCGCCTCCTTCGACGACGAGGACACCAGCGAGCACGTGTTCGCCGCCGGCGCGCACGAACCCCAGGTCCAGGGCCCCGGCATCCTGCTGGTCGACCAGTGGGCGCTGAGCGACGAGGAACGCCGGCGGCGGCTCAAGACGTTCGACGCGGCGGCCCGTCCCTGGCTGAGCGCGATCATCCCCCGCAACCGGGCCGACATCCAGTGCCGCGGGCCCGAAGGACAGCGCCTGGCCGAGGAGTTGGAGCGGGCGATGCCCACCATCCTGGACCGGGCCCGGCGCAGCGACCACCGCATCGCCGTCAACGGCGTCCCCACCCTGACGGCCTTCACCAATGTGCTGCCCGCCGTGGTCGCACACACCACCCGGCAGTTCCTCAAGCACGCCGAGGCCCGGCCGCCACAGGTCCCGCATGTTCCGCGACCTCGGCTGCTGGACCTTTCCGCACCGCCCGGACCCGGTCCGGAGAACCCGGAAGACGACGACAAAGGAGAGGCATGACGGCCGCACGAGACGGACGCATCATCACCTTCTACTCGTACAAGGGCGGCACCGGACGGACGATGGCGCTGGCCAACACGGCGTGGATTCTGGCCGCCAACGGAAAACGCGTGCTCGCCGTCGACTGGGACCTGGAGGCGCCGGGCCTGCACCGGTTCTTCCATCCCTTCCTGGACCCCAACGTGATCACGGCCACCACGGGTGTCCTCAACATCCTCCAGGACTACGCCTGGGCGGCGACGGACGGCACCCATCGCACCGGCGCCTGGCACCGGGAGTTCGCCGACGTCGAACAGCACGCCGCCTCCCTGTCCCCCGAACCGCTGGGGCTGAGCTTCCCGGACGGCGGATCGCTCGACTTCCTCTCCGCGGGCCGCCAGTTCCGCGCCTACTCGTCGGCGACCGCCTCCTCCCTGGAGTGGGACAACTTCTACGACCGGCTCGGCGGCGGCGCCTTCCTGGACGAACTGCGCGACAGCATGAAGCGCTCCTACGACTACGTTCTGATCGACTCCCGCACCGGTCTCTCGGACACCGCCGACATCTGCACCCTGCAGATGCCCGACGTCCTGGTCGACTGCTTCACCCTGAGCGACCAGTCCCTCAACGGCGCCGCCGACGTCGCGCACAGCGTCGGGGACGAGCACCGCAAACGGCGCATACGCGTGCTCCCGGTACCGATGCGCATCGACGAGGGCGAGAAGGACAAGGTCGACGCGGGCCGCGCGCTGGCCCGGCTGAAGTTCGCCGGACTGCCGAAGGGACGGCAGGGCGAACAGCTGGGCGCCGACGAGATCACCGACTACTGGGGCCATGTCGAGATCCCCTACCGCCCCTACTACGCCTACGAAGAGACCCTCGCCACCTTCGGTGACGAGAAGGGCGACCCCAAGTCCCTGCTGTCCGCCTTCGAGCGGCTCACCTCGGTCCTCACCGACGGCGCGATCACCAGTCTGCCGACCATCCCGGAACCGGTACGGCAGCGCTGCCGCGACGCCTTCATCCGGCGCCGGCCGTCGGCCACCACGGCCGAGATCATCATCGTGTACGCGGCGGAGAACCGGATGTGGGCCGACTGGGTCGAGTCGTTACTCAAGCGGGCCGGCTGCAACGTCACGCTGCACGAGCTGTCCGCCAGTCCCGTCGACCGCAGCGGGCCCGCCACCCGCACCCTGGTCCTGCTGTCCGGCGCCCTCCAGCACTCACGGTATGCCGAGGGCGTCCTGAGCGCCCTGGTGAGCTCCACCCCGGCACCGGGTGCGCTGGTGCCGGTGCGCATCGACGAGGCCCGGCCGCAGGAGTCGTACCTGGACCAGGACCTGTTGATCGACCTCCAGGGGTCCGACGAGTCGCAGTGCGCCACCGCCCTGCTGAGCGCGCTGGAGCTGCCCGTGCAGCTGCCGGACCCCGGGCCCGCGGCGCCCCGGTTCCCCGCGCACGAGCCCCGGTTCGTGAACGTGCCGCAGCGCAACACCACCTTCACCGGGCGCGGTCCGATCCTCGACCAGGTGCGCGAACAGCTGCGCGGCGGAATGTCGGTCGTCCTGCCGCAGCCCCAGGCCCTCTTCGGCCTGGGCGGGGTCGGGAAGACCCAGATCGCACTGGAGTACGTGCACCGCTTCATGGCCGACTACGACCTGGTCTGGTGGGTCTCGGCGGAGCATGTCGACGACGTCGTCGCCTCGCTCGCCGAACTCGGTGCCCTCATCGGGGCGCCCGGCGGCGACGACATGGCGCTGGCCAGCCAGGAAGCCGTACACATGCTCTCCGAGGGCAACCCCACCCGGCGGTGGATCCTCGTCTTCGACAACGCCGACGATCCCGAGGACCTCGTCGGGTACTTCCCGGCCGGCAGCGGCGGCCACATCCTCATCACCTCCCGCAACCAGTCGTGGTCCCAGCGGGGAGCCACCCTCGGCGTCGACGTCTTCCTGCGCCGCGAGAGCACCGAGCACCTCTCCCGCCGCGCCCCGGGGCTCACCCTGGAGGAGGCCGACGAGGTGGCCACCGCCGTCGGCGACCTCCCGCTCGCCGTGGAACAGGCCGCGGCCTGGCTGGCCGAGACCGCCACCCCGACCGCCGAGTACCTGCGCCGGCTCACCGAACAGACGGCCGCGGTCCTCGCTCTCAACCAGGCCGCCGACTACCCCGAGACAGTCGCCGCGACCTGGAACATCTCCATCGAGCGCCTGAAGGAACGTTCCCCCGCCTCGGTACGACTGCTCCAGCTCTGCGCCTTCCTCGCCCCCGAGCCGATCTCCTCCCATCTGCTCTACGGCAAGGCGATGCTCGACGCGCTCAAGCCCTACGACCCCGCGCTCCAGGACGGTCTGCTCCTCGGCCGGGTGATCCGGGAGATCGGCAGGCTCGCGCTCGCCAAGGTCGACCAGGTGTCCAGCTCCGTCCAGATCCACCGGCTGGTCCAGGCCGTGATCCGCTCACAGATGACGGAGGACGAGCGGCGCACGGCACGGCACATGGTGCACACCGTGCTCGCGGGCGCCCGGCCCGACGGCGACGAACCCACCGACGACCGCGAGTCCTGGCCCCGCTTCGACGCCATCTGGCCGCACCTGTCGGCCTCGGACATCCGCAACTGCACGGAGGCCGACCCCCGCCGACTGCTCATCGACCGCGTGCGCTACCTGTGGAAACGCGGCGACTTCCCCCGCGCCCAGCAACTCGCCGAGACCCTCCTCGCGCACTGGAAGCCGATGCTCGGCGAGGACGACGTGCAGTATCTCTACCTCCAGGGCCAGCTCGCCAACGTGCTGCGCTCGCAGGGACGTTACGTCGAGGCGCAGAACATCAACGAGGCGCTGCGCGAGCGACAGCGACGGGTCCTGGGCAGCACCCACCCGCACACCTACGTCACCACCTCCAGCCTCGCCACCGACCTCGCCGCCCTCGGCCAGTACACGCGAGGCGTGGAACTGGCCCGGGAGGCGCACAGCGGGTTCAGCGAGATCTTCCACGAGTCGCATCCGCGCACTCTGAACGCGGCCAACAACCTGGCGCTGGCGCTGCGCATGGTCGGCAGGTACAGCGACGCGCGCCAGATCGACAAGGACACCTTCGACCGGCGCACCCGGGTCCACGGCACCGATCACATCTACACGCTGTCGTCCTCGGAGAACCTCGGCCGGGACCTGCGCGAGGTCGGCCGCTACACCGAGTCCGTGACCGTGCTGGAGGACGCGTACGCCAAGCACGAACGCACACTGGGCCCGGAGTTCCCCGGCACACTGCGGTGCGCCAAGTCGCTCGCCGTGTCGCTGCGCAGGGCGGGCCGGTTCGAGGAGGGCCAGCAGCTCACGTCGGCCACGCTGGAGCAGTACCGCAAGCAGAACGCGGCGACCACACCGGACGCGCTGGCCTGTGAACTGAACCTCGCCGCCGACCTGTTCGCGGCCGGCGACCGCCAGGACGCGCGCAGGACCGCCCAGCGGGTGCTCGCCGAGTACGTGAAGGTGCCGGGCGAGGGCCACCCGTACACCCAGACCGCCATGAACAACCTCGGCATCTTCCACTGGGGCTGCGGCGACCTCGAAGAGGCCGAGTCGGTGTTCCGCAAGGTGCTGGACCGGATGAACACGGTGCTGGGCGACCACCACCCGCACACCCTGTTCTGCTCCGCCAACTACGCGATCGTGCTGGCCGAGACCGACCGACTGGAGGAGGCCTGGAAACTGGAACAGCGCGCCATCGACTCGCTGCGCGAGATCCTCGGCCGGCAGCACCCCGAGACCCTGGCCGTCGTCAGCAACGGCGCGCTCACCCTCGACGCGCTCGGCCGCACCGACGAGGGCCAGGTGCTGCGTCAGGAGGCGGTGACCGAACTGCGCAGGCAGGCACGGCAGCTCGGCGAGAACAACGGCATCACCCACCTGGCGACGCACGAGCGGCGCGTGTACCGGGACCTGGAACCGCTCGCGGTGTGACCGTCAGCCCCGGGGCGTGCCCGACAGCAGCCAGTCCAGTACGTCGGGCAGCGCGCGCAGCGCCGAGAAATGGGCCGCCTTGGGTTCCAGGACGGCCTTGGCCCGCGGAATGCGCGCGGCCAGCCAGGAGAAGTGGGCGGCGGGCGAGAAGACGTCCTTCGCGCCGTGCCACAGCAGCACCGGCACCCCGATGTGCGCCGGGTCGAAGCCCCAGGGGCGGGTCAGGGCGATGGCGTCGTCGATCCAGCCGTACGGCGAGGTCCGCAGCGCCTCGTGGTAGTTGCGCAGCAGCATGGAGCGGATGCTGTTGTCCGAGACGATCAGCCGGTCCTCGTCGGTCAGCTCCGAGCGCAGCTCCTCCAGCAGGCGGGCCGGATGGCTGCGGATGGCCGCCGAACGCGGGATGATCCGGGCCGCGTACCGCTCCGGGTCGGTGAACGCCGTATGGAACTCCAGGACGTTCGAGGGCGCCATCCCGGCGAACCAGTCGAGCCCCTTCGCGTCCCGCGGCGCGAGGGCCACCAGGGCCGCCGCGCGGGTCACCCGGCCGGGCAGCAGCGCGGCGCAGGCCAGGGCGTGCGGTCCGCCGCCGGACCGGCCGACGACCGCGAAACGGCCGAGCCCGAGGGCGTCCGCCACGGCCGTCACGTCCTCGACGACGTCCACGACGCGCCGGCCGGGCCTGCGGTCCGAACCGCCGTATCCGGGGCGGTCGAAGCTGATGAGCCGCGCGCCGTGCTGATAGAGGAACATCGACCGGGGCCGCGGCCCGACGCGGCTGCCGGGCATGCCGTGGAGGAGGAACACCGGACGGCCCCGCGGGTCCCCCGAGACCTCCACCTGCAGCCGCCGCCCGCTCTTCGTCTCCACCAGATCAGGCACCGCCGAGTCCCCCTCCCGTGCCCGTGGTCTGCCCGTACGGCCCCGAGGCGAAACGACGCGGAAGCCCAACCGCCCGACCACACCTGGGCGTTCGCCCCAAGGACACACGCGGCCGGCACGAGCGGCACGACCACGGTAAGGCCTCAGGCCGTCGGCGTCCCTTCGTCTTTTCCGGCCATGGGCGGTACGACGTCGGTCCTGATGGCCGGCGCGCAGGCTCAGCCGACGTCGAACGCCTCGGCGACGGTCAACGTGTCCTCGTACAGGTGCATCCGAACGATCCGGCCGCCCTCGACCACCAGGTGCATGGCCACCGGTGTGGTGAACTCCTTGCCGCTGGCCACGGCGGTGTGCGTGAAGACCGCCAGCAGCACCACGTCACCACCGTCGACGACAAGGCGCTCCAGCACGACCTTGCTCTGGCCGTGCGCGAAGTGCGGCCACATCGTGGTGAAGTACGGCGCGACCTCCTCCCTGCGGGTACGGCGCCCCGTCCAGGGCAGCGCGTCACTGCCGGGGACCTGCCAGTCGATCGCCTCGGAGAACAGTTCCTGGATGCCGTCGGGGTCCTGCCTGCCAAGGCGCTCCAGGAACTTCTCGACCACGGTCCGCGAGGTTTGAGCATCTGTCGCCATCGTCCTTGCCCTTGCCCTTTCCATTTGTCTCTTCGTCTGCCTTGAGATGTGCGGTCGATGTAACAACTCTGGTTACATCTTTGCGCGCGGAATGCGATTCCCCTCGACGAGGTGAAGTCGACGGTCCGAGGTCAGGCGGCTTTCAGGACGTCCCGCAGCACGTCCTCCAGCGTGGTCTTGGCCAACTCCCCGCGCAGGGCGGCCTCCACGTCGTCGTACACGGCGGTCATCGCCGGTCCGATGCCATGGCCCACGACGCACTCGGGGTCCGGTGTCGCGCGATGCAGGGCGAAGACCGGTCCGGGTTCGATCGCCCGGTAGACGTCGAGCAGGGTGATCGCCGCCAGGTCCCGCGTGAGCATCCAGCCCGCCCCCGCCCCCCGCCGTGAATCGGCCAGACCGGCCTTGCGCAGCTCGCCCAGCAAGCGGCGGATCACCACCGGGTTGGTGTTGACGCTCGTCGCGATCTGCTCGGAGGTGGCGACCTCGTGGCCCCGCCGCTGATAGAGCCCGATCCATGTCAGGGTGTGCGCCGCGATGGTCAGCCTGCTGTTGGCACTCACGTCGGACTCCACCTCCCTCACCCCTCGGTTCCAGTCGTAACGATAATTGTTACAACTGGATGGGGCAAGTTCTGCGGGCCGGCTGTACCGGCCTCGCCAAGGAGCACGCCACCCGCGAGCACACCGTCGCCGAGTTCGTCTCCGCCGGCCGGGCCACCGTCAATCGAGCCCTGGAACGCACCCAGGGCCGGCACGAACGGCGGTGGGCCCCGCCGACCTGTCGGCGGGCGGAACGGGTGACGGGTGGACCCGCTCAGGACCCCAGGATCACCCCGTGGCGGGTTTCTGGCGTTTCCGGGTCATGCCCCGGGTCGGAGCCAAGGAGATGACGCTGTCCTTGGAAACGATCAATCGCGGACTGATTCGCGGGAGGCCGGCTGTCCGTTCCGGCGAGAGCTTCGGCGGGTGACGCGCCTGGTCATGACGGTGATCGCCGCCCAGCCGGACAGGCTTCGAAGAGCACTGACCGGATGGTGTCGGCGTGCCGCCAGGACGCCGCCCGTCTGCGCTCCGAGGCGCGCGGCACTGCCCTGTTCGCCTTGCGGGAAGCGGGCCAGTTCGCCGTCGACGTCGGCCTTCCCGGTCTCCACGGCCGTCTCGGTCCAGTCCGGCGTCGCGCGGACGCGGGCGACGTTCTCGTGGATGACGACGCGTTCGCCGTCGCCGAGTTGTCGGTCGCGCAGGCCCGGGACGATGCGGCCCGACGCGGCGACGAACGCGTGCGTACGCGGGGGATGGCTCCTACTTCGCGATCACCCTCGTTGGGTACGCGCCGTCGGTCCCGCGCGCACGGGGACGGCTCCGGCACCCACACCTGGGG
>Ga0307511_10000370_pt1 | contig 47854 bp, 61 predicted proteins | sample 13_EM_MG_FD_200266 | JGI IMG/M metagenome (GOLD analysis project Ga0307511, IMG submission 200266) | Populus trichocarpa ectomycorrhiza microbial communities from riparian zone in the Pacific Northwest, United States - 13_EM | ecosystem: Host-associated > Plants > Roots > Unclassified | place... | reverse complement strand
AAAATCGAGTGACTATCAAAGAAACTACTGGCAAAGAGTGCCATCGCTCGCCTCGTAGACAAGGGGGGGGACTCCCAAGTGGCAGCAAGACTTGTCGAGCGGCTTCGAGAAGCCATTGTCTGCTATCAGGTAGGTGGTCGTCGCAGCTCGGCGTTGGGTATTATTGACGAGGGGAGCAGATATCGCAACAGCAAGCGATCTATGATCGAATAACTCATCTCGCAGTAGGGTCTCTCTGATTGTCCCCGGATTCCGTCCTGACTGATCCATTTCTCAAGTCATCATTTGATACACACTTGAAGCTTCAGGAGGTGATCCACTGTAGTGTGCTTGTTGGAGTGCATGCTGACAATTGAATAGAAACCCCCAGTAATAAAGGGCAAGCTGGGATCTGTTATGGCACGGTTGGATAGACTCAGGAATGCCCCCTGGAAAGAACTCCAACACGAGCGGTGGGCAAAGTTGTTTGAGTAAGTGGCCAGAAGTTGCCACCATTGGTGACCATGTTAATTCCCTCCTAGTGATCTCAGGCCCATCAGGGACAGGGCAGAAGCACTCCATAAGCAGATTTCAGCTGAGGGATATGTGGAAGAGAAAGAGGATGTTTTAACTGCCTCTGGGCTAGTGGATGATCTATTGGACCTTGCCCTTGAGTACCAGGTCAGCAGTGCTCCTGAAAAACTAGTGTGGCTGTGGGGTTACTGAAACCAAGGTCCATTGTAGATGGCACAACAACAGGCAGTGTATGATCAGAATTGTAGATTGATGGTGAGTCACAAAAGAAGTTCTCTAGGAACTTGCCTAATAGCAAACTTGACTTCTAGAATACAGGTCTGATTCACCATGTTCCTTGTTGGTGTTCACTCCTCACATGCTTCACAGCTGATCTGTCAGTGTTGAACCAGTGCCGTCGTGCTCATGGGGCTGGCTACCAACATGGAGATCGCAAAGGCTGCCTAAGAGGTACACGGGAGACCATCCTTATTGAGATTGAGTCATGGACCAGAGACTTTGGGAAGTCTCCTGTCTTCTGGTTAAATGGACTGGCTGGGACTGGCAAATCCACAATTGCCCAGACAGCCAGTGAGCAGGTCTTTGCTGATGGCCTACTGGGAGCATCCTTCTTCTGTTCACGAGATTTTGAAGATCGCAGCAATATCAAGTTCATCTTCCCCACCCTTGCCTTCCAGCTGGCACACAAATATCCAACATTCCGATCTGTCCTTATCCCCCTCCTTCAGTCAAATCCAGATGTTGTGCATGAGTCACTCTGCCATCAGATGGAGAAACTGATGATTGAGCCACTCAGATCAGTAGACAATCCAATGGTCATTGTGATTGATGCTCTTGATGAGTGCAAGGATGAGGAGCCATCATCTGCAATTCTCTCTGTACTGGGGCGATTTGTCAAACAGGTTCCTAGAGTCAAGTTTTTCATCACAGGTCGGCCTGAGCCCAGGATCAAGAGTGGATTCCGTCTCCCCCTCCTTGAGAATGCCACTGAAGTCTTTGTCCTACATGATGTCCAACCCTCTCTGGTGAACAATGACATCCGGCTGTTCCTGGAGCACAAACTTTCTGAGCTTGCAGAACGGCATCAACTTGAGAGGTGGCCAAGCAGCGAACACATCAATCTGTTGTGTCGCAGAGCAGCTGGACTCTTTGTTTATGCTGTTGCAACAGTCAAGTTTCTGGACAGTAGCATTCACCTTCCAAGAAAGCGACTTGATGTAATTGTAAACCTTCCAGACCGTACAGATGCTGAGGGAAAGGCACATATCAAGCCCAACACAACCCTTGATTCACTTTACATGTCAATCCTCCAGATGGCCTTTAGTGAAGGAGATCCTGAGGTGGATTCCAGAGTCCGGTCTACCATTGGTGCTATTGTCCTTGTTGTCAACCCCCTTCCACCATCTGGGATTGCTAAAATTATTGGCCTAGACCCCAATGAAGTGATACTGTTCCTCAAATTGGTTCAGTCACTACTTGTGTTCAGTGAAGATTTCAACCAGCCAGTGAAACCATTCCACAAGTCATTCCCTGACTTCATCACTGATCCCTCACGCTGCCTTGACAAGAGGTTCTACATTTCCCCTGGAAACTTGCACCTGGAACTCTCCATTGGTTGCCTGAGAGTGATGAATGATGGGTTGGAAAGGAACCTCCTATCACTCCCTGACCATTCCCTCAATTCAGAGGTTGAGGACCTCCAAACCAGGATCAAGGATTGCATTAGCACCACACTAGAGTATGCCTGCCGGTCCTGGCACAACCACCTCACCATGGCCCAGGGAGATATCACTGAAGTCATTTCCCATCTCTGCTTTTTCCTGGAGCATAAATTCCTAGCCTGGTTGGAGGTGCTTAGTGTCCTTGGTGCTGCAGGGAGAGCTGTTGCTGTGCTAGAAAAACTGATGTCCTGGTTGCAAGAGGTGTGTTTTGACTAACTCTCAAATGTTATCTTACACTAACATATACAACAAATCAGGTTTCCAAGGATGAGCAACTTCTTGCCACTGCAAAGGACTACTTTTCTTTTGTGACCACATTCTCCAAACCCATTAGTGCCTCTGCCACCCACATTTACCACTCTGCGCTGGAGATATCCCCTGTTTCATCAATTGTCCGAAAGTTGTATTATAATCAATGCTTCACACCCTTGCCAAGAGTGGTAGTTGGGGTTACAGAATCATGGGACTGGAGCATGGCCATCTCTGGCTCAGATCCATCCCATGGTGAAGTATCCTGTATCTCCTGGTCTCCATGTGGTCAATTTATTGCTACACTAATAAAGGGGGCTGTGGAGGTCTGGGATCCACTCACATTTGGATTACTCTCCACCCTCCAACCTATTGAGCCCACCCCTGAATTTGTGGGTGATCTTACCTATTCACCAGATGGATGTTCCCTTGCCTGTGCCTCTAGTATTGCCATTGTGGTATGGGATATCCAGACAGGTGGAGTAGTTAGAGAAATTCAACACCATCCATCCAAACCCCAGCAGTGGTTGGATCAACTAGTGTGGTCATTGGATGGAGGGTTGATTTGTGCTGTGGTTAGTGAAAAGGACAACCTGGATATGTGCAGGTATGATGTAGCTTCAGGCACAGCACTGTCCCCTGTTGTGCTCCAGTCAAAAGTTGGACAATACCTCTGGGCCCACAATAAGTCTTTTAGGGTAATAACAAGCACAGTGGATAGTGGAGTTCATACCTTTGACATCTTTGAGGTTGGGGGCACTCTGACAAAGATTGGGTCATTCCCCATCCAGCAAGAGGAATGGAGAGGGGAGATTGGGTCCTTCTCTCCAACTACATATTGTGTTTCTTTTTCACACTTGGGCCAGCTTCTCATCTTAGATATTCAGAAGTCAGGAATATTGTTAGATGAAAAAGATTACTTTGCAGACCACTCCTTCTCATCTGATGGTGGCCACTTTGCAGCTTCCTCTTATTCCTCCATCCATATCTGGAAATTCAATGGCAGTCATTATACCCCATGGAGAAATTTCCCAACCCAGGACCCGGAATGGTCTAAAGTACTATTATCACCAACCTCACCCCTGGTCTTGGGCAACTTTGATGGGATTGTCAAACTGTGGTATTTGGGTGGCCCCTCCAAATCTTCTACAGTCTATAGTCAACAACTCAGCATCTCTGCTTCCTCTGGTGTTTATATTACAACTGCCAACTATGGGGAAAGCACTGTCACAATCACTAACACTGTCTCAAATAACCCTTCTCAGTATATTGATACAGACATGGAGATATCAGGATTAGCCCTCATTGGCAATGTTCTCTTGGTGATGGATTCAAAAGTGGCTGTGGCTTGGCAGCTGACAGAAGAGGGGCTGGTGGACAATGTTTTTGGCATGAGGAGGGCAAGCCACATTGATACCATTTGGTCAACACCACTGGACAATCCAGATAATGCAAGACTCTTACCTGAAGATCAAGCTGAAGCCATTAGGTCTTCTATAGACCCCCTCTGTCTCTCTATCATTGATGAACAGCAGGAGAGGATGGCTGCTGGCCGCAAGGAATGGGACCCCTTCAACTTCATATTTCAAGGTTGGAACCATTTACATAATCGCTTTATGGATGGTACTCCCTGCAAAGATGACCAGGGGTTGTCAGACAGTACTTTCAAAGAAGGGGGATGGGCAAAGGATGATGAAGGTAAACACCTATTATGGATACCTATTGAATGGGGGATAGGGATAATTGTGTTTGATTCAGAGGAAGTGGCATGGTTCCCTGATGTTCCAACAATATGGTTTGAATCTGCAGGCCATTTCTCCATTATTGTCAAACCTCAATTCTCCTCCTATTATTGGAATTCAATAGCCTGATCCATAAATATCAGCTTGTATGCTTGACTTTGTGGACTAAGGAAATAAGAAATTTCATGGGAAGAATTGAATAAAGTTGAGATATGCTGTTGTTACACATCAGAGATACAATTACAACTATACCCTTGTCAGTGTATACACCTACATGCCTTGATAATCCAATGAAATAGATATTAAACAACTGATCTGGTGTCTTTGAGGTCCTTATTATCAGTAACCACCATTGATCATAAAACCAGACCCCTGAGGGGGTAACAAGCCACAGACAGGGATTGGAAGGAACAGTGTATAGAATTTCAAGGATGTACAATAACACACCTTCCTGCTCAATTGTCATTATTCAGATCCCCAATTCCAACACTTTCAGTCATCCCTCTTCCCTCTCATCATGATGTGTAACCACCAGCAGTCCACTCGCTTCCAAGAGGTAGATCTGACAATGGAGTTGGATGCCCAGAGTAAACACCAATATTATACCGATCTGAAGTTAATCGTGTTCCTCTTCCGTCAAGCCAGGACACTCGACCGCCAGCTCCTCGACAGAAGCGTATTGCGTCCCACACCAGAGGCAGTAGGAATAGGTGCTCCGCAGGTAGTCCAAGACCTGTTCCAATCGTTGGGGTGCCTAAGTGTTATGAGGAGGTGAGTCAGCCCAGAGCCAAAAGTCCTCGTGTAGGAGCGATGTATGTGGCACGAGTGCTACCCCCGATCGTCCAGACGGAGAAATGATACTACGGGGTAAAGGCGCGGGTGCGACGGTCGGAGACCAAATTGATGGTCGGAGAGGGAAAGCGGAGTGAACGACTTACACTCAACCACAAATAATCACGAACTTGAAGTAGTGTCTCCTCTGGCCATACTGGAATAGCCTCGGCGGGGTCTTCTCTGCCGGAATCCACACCGGTTCCCATGCGGAGTGGACGTTCGCCCTCCTCACCTTCATCACTCCCAACAGCAACCGTGTTCAGTGGTCGGAGTGCGTTAGCTTGCATCTGAGCTTTTAAGCGGGCGGCCGTTCCAATGTCGGGACCCCCGGAGTTCATAGTATCCGAGGAACCTGGGTCTGGAACTCCTGAGGACGAGGAAGACAGAAATTCCTCCAGGGCCTCCAGTAACCCTGGCGGAAACGATTCCGGATTCGTGGGGTCAAGCCAGAATCGGTTGAACTATGGGTGAAGGGAGGTAAGGCAAGAGGTGGGTATCCACACGAAAGAAGGCAGCCTCCTAATCGGGGGTTCGTACATACCTTGACATCGGCCTTCGCGTCTAGATTGACACAAGTAGTCATCGCATGTCTCAGCCTGCCTTCCGCTCTTCGATCTTCGTACTCCTTCCGCGCACGGTCCCGGAATTCGTCAGCGCTGAGGACTTCGGATTGCCTGGCCATCTTGGCCGCACGTTCAAGGGCGCTCGGGGATGGGGGTCGTTTCACTCCTCCGATACCGGTCTTGCCTGTCACGGTCCACGGAGAAAGGTTTGAGACACGGATGGGTCAAAGCGAAAGGGATTGAAGGGTCGTATTGGGGATCAATCAAATCGTCGATGATGAGCTGTGAAACTTACCAGACCACTCTTTGATTGACAAGGGCTCAGCGCGATGCTTATACGCTGCAAATGCCGAGGTTCGAGGTTCGGGTGATGGGGTCGGAGTTTCAGCCTCAGCATCGCGTTCTTCAGCAACGTCAGGTATCGTGGTAACCTGAGCGCTCCCGAGATTCCCGCCAATGGAAGAGGGAGATGAGCTCTCCTCGTGGCTCTCTCCAAGACTCTGTCCAGGCTTGAATCCCATCTTCATCATGATCGCCAGAGCCTTATTCTGTTTCCCACTTTCCTGGGCCTCCTCCTGAGCCTTCTGAATCAAACTCGTCTGCAAGCCCTCCTCCCGCACCTCTACCTCCACTTGCTTCCGGCTCTTTTTCCGATTCTGCTTATCAAGCAACTGAGACTGTTTTAGAGCCTGTTTCCTCCTGTCAGTATATGATTTCGGCTGTGGAGGTTCCGAAGCCGCCTCGAGTTGGGCCAAGAACTTGTCTGAGAGGTAGTCGTCTTCATCGTCTGACATGAGGATGAGAACTGAGAGCAATTATAGCCACGTGCTGGCTCGATCGAGACACAGGACACACACTTTGCAAAATCCCTGAAGTAAATGTGAATCATGAGCGTCGTATATATTTAAGGTGATCAATACGACACAGTGGTAACGTTTTTGGCAAGTTTCAACGTATCACGAAAAGAAACGAAACGCGGCGCCCGACCGTGCAACAACGAAACACAACGGTCCTGGCATCGCCGAGGAGTAAAAAACACACGCAGCAGCTTGGGAACGAAAACGTAATTTCCCCATTTGAATCTCTCCGCTTCTAAACGCAGCCGGACGGAAAGGGACCATGACCGAGGGGAGAGAGAGGTGATGGGACGAGGAACGTGGAAAGGGAAATTATGAGTACTGTGGGGATTGGGTGTTAACGGGGGGGAGCGATTTAGGCTTCGGCGACGACGACAGCATCGGGAGCGTTGCTGTCGGGGGCCTCCTTCTCAACGACGACATTGTCTTCACGGCGGGCATTGACGGCGACCTTGACTGCGATGGCACGACCACCAACCTCCTTGCCCTGGAGAGCGTCGATGGCCTTCTTTTGTTCATCCTCGTCACCAACGTCGACGAAACCATACCCCTTGCTTTTTCTGGGCTTACCCCACCTCCTACGGACGATGCGAGCAGTGTTGACCCTGAGGCCCGCATCGGTGAAGAGAGCGGCGAGGCCTGCGTCGTCGATATTGAAGCCGAGATTGGCAACGAAGAGGACGGATTTGGAGGGTTCGCCAACCGGGTCCTCACCGACGGGACGGGGGAGACGGGGGGACCTGGGTTTGCGCTGCCTGGGTTTGGAAACACCCTCTGCGGGCGCATCAGTTGCGGGAGCGTCTGCGTCGTGAGCGGCGGCCTCTCCTCGACCAGACCTCCTGCCCTTGTTACGGCGCTAATGGCAGGGTCAGAATGATAGTGACGTGGTGGGAACGACGGTGCATACGTTGTTCTTCTTCTTTTTCTTCTTGGGCTTCTCCGCTCCCTCGGTAGCAGGGGCGGTCTCAGCCTTGTCGGCTGTCTCACCATTCGCCTCAGCTTCGGTGACTTCTCCAGGGACAGACTTGGGACCTCGTCTGCCCGCGGACCTCTTCTTGGACCTCTTCGGCCTGTGTTCTCTGTCCTTCTCTTCTGCCGGTTTAGCAATCTCGACGATGATCGAGCGACCATCAAGCTCTGTCTTGTTCAGAGCCTCGACAGCCTGCTGGGCGGCCTCGACGGTGGCGAGAGCAACGAAACCGTAACCAGCGGAACGACTGCCATTGCGAGACCTGCGCTGGATGACCTGAGCGCTGATACTGTAGATTGGAGGGAAAAATGAGTGGACGAAGGAGAGGAAAAGCGGGATCGTGCTGACATGTCACTCTCAACTGGCGCAAAGAAGGCCTTCAGCCCTTCATCCGTGGTGGAATACGCAAGATTTCCAGCAAAGACCTGATTAGAAGATGATTAGGGGAGGAAGAGCGGGAGGAAGTTTGGAAATTGGGTTACCTTGAAGACGGGGGTCACGACTGGGGCCTTTGAATCTTGAGCAACGGGAGGCACGCCGCTTTCTGGGACTGGGGCGGCGGGGGCGTCAGACATTAGGAGACGTTGGGAGAGTGGGTGAGAGGAATTGAGGGTATTCGTTCAGAAGAAGTGAGTGAACCGGTTTCTTTCCTGTCTAAAACTTGGGGGTCAAAGGAAAAAAAGAGAGCGGTGGCAAGCGTGTGAAGGCGGATTAAGCGTGGGAAGTATATTCATTGTCCGACCCGGCCGTTGCCATCAGGGGGAAAGGATCAGATATGGGCGCAGCATGATCCCGCCAAGGAGGGGGCGGGTCGTTAGCTTGGAGGAGAGCACTATGACCGTGAGTCTGATGGGCGTAAACAAACTGCCACGCGCTGGAGAAAATCAGAATAATGCCAGGTGGATGACCGTGGATGACGCCCAGAATGGTGTGGTTGATTACCTAAAGGGTACAGGGATGGCAACCATAAAAGCTAGGCCCCGCCCTTGTTCCTCCTTCCTCCTCAACTTGCTCCTTCCCTCTCTCTCCCTGGCGTCGCTCTCGTCCCAGACACAGTCCACTCTTTATTTCTCCCTCTCTTTGACGACCCTTTGAAGAGATGCCCACCATCAAGCTTCTCAACATCTTTGCGCTATCCACGCTCGCTCTCCTCCTATGCTCTTTCGCTCCCTCCAGCACGCTCGCCGTCTCCGTCAGGTCCAATCACTTGGCCAGGCACATCCCCAACCACCACGGCCTCGCCAAGAAGAAGCGTGGTAACAAGCGATGCAAGCCTAGGTCTTCCAGCTCTCCTCCCCCTCAGCCAACCACCACTCCCGTCAAGGACAACGACCCCCCTAAGACCTCCTCGTCCTCCTCGTCGACCTCCTCGTCTCCCAACAGCATCGAGACCAAACCCCCGACCAACACCCCCACCGGTCCCGGAAAGCTCGCGATCGCTTGGGCCATGGGCAACGACAAGCGCATTTCTCTCATCGCCGCCTCCAAGCGTGTCAAGATGTTCCATCTCTGGACTGCTCAGATCCCTGACGCAGTAAAGGCCACCGGCATCCCCGTCAGCATCATGCTCTGGGGTACCTCCCAAGATAGGATCGACAGCTTTGTTCAGTTCGCTAAGCCCGGCTATGCATCCCACGCCTTCGGTTTCAACGAGTGCGTAAATCCGATTACCCTTTCGCTTACGCGCTTAAAACTGATCCGCCCCCGCGCTTTCTCCAGGGTCAACGAGGACTCTCAGGCTAAGACCAGTCCCGACAACGCCGTCAGCGTCTGGTACCAGTATCTTAGGCCTCTCGCCAACCAGGGTTACACTCTCGGAAGCCCCGTCACCACCTCCAACCCCAACGGCTTCCCTTGGATGACCGACTTCTTCAACAAGTGTGGCGGCGACTGCCACGTCGACGAGGTTGCTATCCACTGGTATGACGTCAAGTTCGTTGACCTCAAGGCCTACGTCGACAAGTGGGCCGGTTTCGGGAAGCCTCTTCGTCTTACCGAGTTCGCTTGCCAGGTCTGTATATTTCTGTTCCATATTCTCACCATAGGCGCTAACCGCTTGCATGCTCGCGTGTAGAACTTCAACGGCGGTGCCCAGCCCAGCATGGACGAGGTTTGGTCCTTCACCGACCAGGCCATCAAGTTCTTGGAATCTGACCCCCGAATCCTCTCCTACGCTCCGTTTGGTTTCATGGACGACATGTACAACGTCGCCTATACCGACAAGCTCTTCTCCGACAACGGCTTGAGCGACCTTGGTTGGAGATACGTCAACGGTAACTAAGGGAGCGTAGTTACCTTTACCCCTGGATCTTGTATACCCCCCCTGTCATTTTTCGAAGTTACCCGCGAGCCGGCTAGAGTTTTTTTTTTACAGCCGTCCCTCGTATCGGCCGCGGAAGGAGAGGTAGTGGTGCTGGCATTCTCTTCAGTGATTTCTTCCAGCCACCGATATGTATAAGGAGCAGTTACGGCGAATCTATATCACTGGTTGTTTTGTTTCAACTTTGCTTGTCGTCCGGGAACCACGCGACCCGAATGGGAAATTGCGTTCATCCATACCCGGCAGTATCCGGCTTTGGCCGGCAACGAATCCCTCCGCGTGCGCTGACGCAATACCTCCACGGATCTCAATGAAACATCTCCCACCCACCATCAAGCAACTCCTCAAGCTCAGGCATCCAAACCCTCCCCCACCGGTCCCAACTCCAAGGCTCAACGCGATACTCAAGTCGACGTTGCTAGACGCGAAACAGAAGAACGTGGAAACCGCCTGGTTGGTGCTCACGGTTCGTCCTCGGAGAGATCCTGGATTCTATACTTTGGACGGCCTCTCAGAAAGAGCGTAGACCTGTACTCTGTTGACTGCGAATCTTCCGACATCTGTCGGTCATCTTTACTCTTTCGCGACCAGGAAAGATCCGGGAGATATCTCCACACGGCATGGCCTCGAGCGGGCGGTCAATACCGCGGCGTTGATGCGTGAGAGTGCGTTCAAGAGCACGATTTTTGTTGGAGTGCCTAGGGTGAGCCCCGATCAGGCAGAGGAGGCGTGTGCGATTTTATTGTTAGCTTTTGGGGCTCACGCGTGTTCCTTTGGTTTTTCGGGTCTTTTGCTCAGGTTATCCTCAGTTTGGCAGAGTTCACAAACGCACTGGAGGATGACGTTAAGGAGCGTCTCCCAAAAACCCTCAGCAGGTTCGTGTTTCATCCTACACTCTTCGCTACGTGTCGTGCGGGGATGCGAGATGATGACCCTCTTGAAAAATCACCAGGACGGAAGACGTGGACGCGATTGTCGCACGCGGTCGGATCCTGTGGGATTCGATTTATGAGCCCCACGCGGTCAAACTCCACGACAAATTGAGTTCATATCATCCAGACTTTATGGGTGAGTACATGTGCACTCTCATCGCTGCATTTTTTGTCCCCCCTCCCCCTCCTCTCTATCTTTTTTTGTCTCTCGTTTGTTCGCGATCGCTTCGGTCAAACAGCAACGCTCCACTCTCCATACCCCACTCCTACGCCGGCGTCTCGTTTCATGTTACTTTCCCGGATGGACGGGAGAAACTCTATCTTTGCTTCGTTCGGACTCTACCCCTCCTCGATCACATCTCCGAAGGAAGATGTGGGGAACAAGCAAAAAGCTTTTGGCTTTTTTGCCCGGGACTGCGCGTACACTTTGGCTATTCGCGACTTCAGCATCGCCTCCGGTTCGACCTCCTTTCTCGCCCCCGCTCCCGTCCCACGTTGTTACGAGGTGGGACGGCGAGAACACAAGGGGGTCACAATCTAGTGGTCCCCACAGATCCAATCACGATGCGTCTTGTCGTCCCTCTTTTCCGGGTTTCCAATTACTTCTCCCCTCTTCACGCCAAACGCGCGTCCGCTTTTCCCCACCTTTCCCCACTTGCACCTCTATTCATCCATTTACCGTTATACCGTTCCGCGTTACACCGTTCTCCCGGTGTAGACCGAGATGCCATTGTATCGTTATCTATCGATCATAAATCACATTTTTGGCTCCGGCTCATCTTCCGTTTTACTGATCTGCGCTCTGTTTGTTTTCGGTAATCGCCTTTTAAAAACAACACACTCACACCCACACCCACACGCGGTCGCGACCCTGCGAACTTCTGGCACGATCTCGATATCTCGATTCTAGCCTTCATTACCCAAGCCTATGGTTCCGTGTTGTCTCCATTCTCCGTTATTAGTGACGTGAGCCATGGGTCCGCGGACGGAGGCGGGAGCGGAGGAGGGGGGATAGGAGGGGCGAAATCTACGAATTCTCCTCATTCCTCACCAGCCCCACCACCATCGTCTTCTTCTCTCCCACCATCTTCTCTTCTTGCGGGAACGGGCACGAGCACAGACGAGCGGGGAAATCTGAGTCGCGTCATGAGTTCCGTCGTCGGCAGCGCTTGTTTGAGGGCAGAGGGTGGGGTAGGACCTCAATTGACCAGCCACGTTTTTGGCCTATTGAAAGCTCGTGAGGCCGAAGGTCAGGGATACGGGATGAATGAAGAAGACAAGTGGTTAGCAACTGATGCAGGGACAGAATGGGTTATTAACACCGTGGATTCCATCCTCGACGTTGTCGCACCGGGGACAAACCAACCAGATCTGGATGCCAAGGCGAAACTCTAGGTAGCCGATTCGAGTGTTTTGAATAGACTCCGGAGCGGATTATCATTATCACACGGGGGTTTGGGCTGAAGAAAGAAAGAACGATGTTCGATTTTTACAACAAACAACAGGTTTCGACGTACGCCACAACTATACTACAATTGGACAATATTCACAGATCAGCGATGCGTTTTATCGTATATACAACGGAATTGGATGGGGGAAGGCACGGCCAGCGGGATTATCATCGCTGATGAAACGAAAACGAGGACGAATAAAGAGAAGGACGTGTGGGAACAGCGAGGGGATCCAGATCTGCAGATGCGCGGAGTGGACCACTGACAGGCTGCACGCCCGAGTCTTTGATCCCATCGTGTGTGGGCGACGGGAAAGGAAATCAAGGGGCGGCAGGATGACAGTTGGCCAGGTGGGACGTGGAGGACGAGGCCCTGGACTCATAGTCCGAAAGCGGTCACGAACTGATACAACATCGCCGTCACCGTAACGGTGTCCATCAGCGGCGGGTGCATCTGAATTGAGAAGAGAGAGCCGGAAGTAATCAGAAAAACTGAACGGTGTTTACTTGCTGGTACAGCCGCCGTTTTGGCTAGCTCTCGCAAGGCAAGGACGCCCCGGAGAGTTGGCTAGCCTCTGCAGGCGGGTGCAGGGAAGGAAAGATCGGCAGGATTCAAGCTACTTACCACGACACCGGCACCAGCAGACGGAACGTAGTGGAGCTCGCGGTAGACGTCTCCAATGTTGTACTTGGTCGGTGTCACTGTTTGCAGACGAGCGATGATATGGCCGTTTGGATCTTGGAGCTGTTTTGGGGGAAAAGTGAGAAGAAGATGAGGGTGATTGGGAAGAATGGACCGGTAAACGTTTACGTACGATGGAATCTCCGCTGTTGGTCGGGCTGGGGCCCCATCTGTATTGATAACCGTCCGGTCCGTTGAAGATCCTCCATCCCTGAGAGATTGCCGTCCTCGGTCAATACGGAAAAGCTAGCGAGCGAAGACAGGGGTTCTCGGACGTACGTAAGCTCGGGGGTCTTGTCGGACAAGGTCAGCCATCGGGACTACCGTCTACACAAACGGCGGGGGCTTGTGTGAACAAGCGGTTCCGGATGCGACTGGTTGTGAAGAGGGTGCAATACCTTTCCAATTGTCGCGCGTCCGAGGCCGCCGTTGGCAGCCCACTCAAGCTTGGCAACTCGCTCCTCCTTGGTGGGACGGATCGAACGCCAGAGAGAGGTCACGCTTTGACCGTTGTTACCGGGATCGGTCTACATGGGGCGCAGCAGCAGAGATAAAGATAACGGGTGCGTTATCAGTAAACGCGGCCGCAATGCAAGGGTACCACGACGTGAAATGCGGTGAAGCCTCACCTGGAATCGATACACAACGCCCCAAGAGCTAAACAGTTGGCTCTGGCGGGGGTCCTTGGACGTCCAGGAGAGGATCTCGTTGGCAGCGGAAGACATTGTCGTTGTATGAACTGAAGGGGAGGACTGGGTACCGCGAAGACGGATGGGGAGCAGTCGTGCAGATTCATTACGCTTTTATAGCAGAACAGGAGGACTCGCAATGCCTGTAGTGACCTCCTGGTTGATGGAAAATTTGAACCGATCGGCAACGTGCAATCTCGTTTTCAGGTTTGGCGGAAAAAGCAGACATGCGTATGATGTGTTCCACCATAGGGCGCGGAGGAGGGGCGAGTGATTCTGAGACTCCAGCCTTTTTCGTTTTTGTTGGCGTAGATCTGGAGGCGAGATGGGAAATAAATAAAGGTATGCAGGGCGAATAATAATAAAATATAAAAAACAAATCTCTCGTGGGCCACGGACACGCGGGCATCCAGACTGACCTCTGACCTCATTCCTCTCACATTTCACCCGGGATTTCGAGCGTAGACGGGTGCGAATGACGCACACGTGAACCCGCTCTCTCTCGGTCTGAGCAGAGAGGAAAACCCTGTGACTGTTTGGGCCAACTACGGTGCAGAGCTGGGATCCGTTTCGAAATCCGGCCGAGCACGAGGCGTACCAAATCGTTTTTCTGAAAAAGGCAGAAACCGGCTGAGAGTCTGGAGCCGACGTAAAAGATCACCCACCAGTGAGGGCGAGGGAGTGTGGATGCGGCGTGGCCGTTACAAGGGGGCAGAAAGTACAAATCCCATCGGCATCAAACGCGCTCGGAACAGGCAGAAAAGGCTCTAGAGTACGGTACCTCCCTATCAACTCTCCGATGCGAACGTCCCGGTCAGAACGTCCAATCTCCTTCCCCAAACTCAATCCCCAGGTCCGTAAACCATGCCCAGTCTTGCCATTCGAGTAACAAATACACACCCAAACCCCCGAGACCCCGCATCCAACCACCTGGCGAATGGCGCATGTCCCCGGTCGGCGGTCAATTGATCTTTCTGCAGATTGGCAGCCTTCGTCCTGATGGCTTGGAACGAGTCCCAGTTTCAGTAACAGAAGATAAGTCTGCAGATGATTCGGGTTTCTCACGCGGTCACGGTACCACTCGGATACCGAGAGTTTTTGCCGAACCAACTACGGTGCTCGCAATGGCCTCCAACCGCAGATGCTTGAGGTGATCGTCCGTGGCCTTGATCTTGGCAATCTCGAATATGTGTTTGAGACTGATCGTCCCGACGACCTCATGACCAGGTTTCCCGGTGCCCTTGTCAACGTTTGCCGCCTTCTTGAGCAAGTAGGACGTAGGTGGCGTCTTTGTGATGAAGGTGAAGGTCCTGTCCGGCTGGATGGTGATAAGGGTGGGAGTTGGAGTGCCAGGTTCGATGTGTGCGGTCCGGGCGTTGAATTCTTTGCAAAAATCCATAGACTTGACACCACGCGCACCAAGTGCCGGACCAACAGGTGGAGTTGGTGCTGCTTTGGCAGCAGGTATCAGAATACGCTATTATTACCATTAGTTGACGAGTAGCGTCCGGAGATGAAAAGGAGCAGCGTACCACCACCTGCGCTTTCGACCTGAGGGCTTTGGACATGATGAGACGCGTCGAGCAGCTCTTCCGGCGTCAGTTCCCGTGACCACTGTCACCCTCCGTAACGAACCTCGTCGTCACGCTGCCGGCCAATTGGAAGGGACGAAGAATGATAACAGGAAATGGAGTACTCTGTCGTCTAAATCATAATAGTCGTCTTGGGCGAGCGAAGTACGGCTTACACGTACATCCCGACCCCACAAGGACATTTGTCGCACGAATTATCGGTGATAGGGCCAACACTAAATCCCCCGATCTGTCCAGCGATCTCGCCACCAGCCAAATGCCCGAGGCCAGGGGCGACGAATCGAAGCCGACTGGGGGTATTCCCTCGTCGGCCCACGCTGATTTACGGCGTCCAAAGATTTTGGCTTGCCATCAGAGCACGCATATGGTCAAGTCCAGGATTTTCGCGGCTTCCCTCTCCACGCTCGTTTCGTTCTTTCGGATCTCATGTTCCGGAATTAGAATACTCGTTGTGGGACCGGATTCGACAACGGAACGAGGCAGCCGTATTTGATCCTTCCCGTTGGGCCTCGGGGTCATGTGGGGGAGACGGCTGTCTCACCAACACAAGCCCCGGTCGCCCTCTACGTACTTGCTCCGACCGCAGGCTCACCGGGAGCGCACTGGAGGGTAGCCGGCATCCCCCCTCTCTTCCAGGAACATCACCAAATGAAATCAGCTGAGGTCCACACGAAGCAACTGTGGGAAATACAGGTGCCTTGGGCGAATTTGCCTGATGTTGCTCAGGGCGTGCCCTCATCAGATCACAAAGCTCCACCGTTATCGATAGAGATCGTGGGTTTCGATGTCCCTTAGTCCGATATGACAAACCAAGTCCAGGGAGCTTACAGCACCTGGTTGTAAATTGTGACTACACCTGTACTAAATGCGGCTACGTCCAATCCCGAGATCGCAGTGTGCACCACATTCTGCTTTTCGTCCCGAGACTCGAGCTTCACGGCCACTTTCTGCGTTTCAAGCTTAAGTGTAAGCGAGCCGACCTCGCTCCCGAAAAACGCAAAAAGTACATACTTTGGGGTTGCGAAAATCCCACACAAACACGTACCCGTCGGCGAATCCTCGTGCGAAATGGCAGTGGTTTAACGATCCTTTGGTGTACCGATATGAAGGCGGGTAATGACGTTCGGATCCATTCACCTGTATCCGATGCCCGAAGCGGACGGAAGGCTTGGTTCGGAACCCCCCAACTCGAATATCAAATAGCTGCACTTGTTCGTCTAAATCGTCCACCTACGAATGCCGTAAGTCGATTGCCATGCTGTGAACAGATCAACGAGGTTGACACATCTACTTACCTCGAGCACCACAAGATCCGGTTCATGGAGATTGACATGGATACTGTTTACCCCACTCGAAATCGGTAGACCCTCAGTGTTGGCTGGTCTCTCCACTTTGAGATTCCAAATTCGTCTACCGGACGCTACGTACGCCGTTTTGGTTTCTGGAGCGTATCCGATAGCCCTTGCAGGGGAATTGAGGTAGAGCTTCATGTCGCTCGTCTTGACGGAGGAGCTGGAGGAGAACGTCCACAGATGAATTCGTTTGTCGTAACCTCCAGATAAGAAACGCCGATTATCAACAGACGCCAGAGAGCTGATCCCCCTATCACAATGGGGAGGGTGAAGCAGGGCGTTTCGAAAAAATAGCCGGTCCTACACAAACAATGCGCGTTAGCCCATATGCGAAGGAAGTTGATGCAAGAACAACACGTTTTCGTTGACAAACGCATTCAAATCGAGGGTCTCGATTTGTGTCTCAACATTCCGGTCGGGAGCACCGTAGCCGATAACCAACGTGTTTCCGACGAGGCAAACATCCTCGACGTGATGGCGACTTTCCCCCGGCATAGAAAGGTCCGACAGTTTGGTACTGGGCGGGGAAAGTCGTAATCGATGAATAAGGCGCGTGATTTGCAAAAGGGCCAGCTTACTGTTCGATGCCGTTGATGAATTGGACATCACCACGCATTGTCACTGCGCACCATATGTCTAGCGCGGAGGAGCATGCCAGTCGGCGAGCCCTGCCATTTGGAGGGAGGGGAAGCAGAATTTGTTTACGGGAAGGTTGCGCGATTATCGTCGGACTGTCACGAGGAACTGCAACAGTACCAGAACACCCTGTTTCAGGACGGTTTTTACGTCCTCTTATGGGGCCGGTCTTCCGACGTGGTGGGGGTGGCGCCTCGTTTGTGAGAATATCTTCTTCGTTCGACTCCCAATCGTGAGCGAGGACGGGAAGAAGCTGAGGACTGAATGCGGGGTGTGGTAAGGGTCCAGCGTTCCTATCAGCGTCCGAGTCCTCGTCAATCGCACCGGAATCCGGTTCATCTTCTGACTCGGATTCTTCTGACCCATAGTTCGCGGGACCATGACTGTTCCCAAGTTCTAACCGCGCCACTGAGCATGATCCCACTCACCGGATCCCGAGTATAGAATTTCCTCACCGGCCATTCCAGAATGTTCTGCAGGGTTCTGTGCTGCCGCATGACTGGTCCCCGAGGGACCAGGGTCACTCACGGAATGACGCCTGGCGGATGCTGCACTTCAGCGGGTCCGAGCTTTCCACCAGAAGCGTAACACGATGAGGCTTACACTCCTTCTGAATCGTCGATGACGATAGGATCGTCGAGTGACTCTCCGCCGCCCAGAAGAGTGGACAATAGTGCCCTGGCCTGGCTCTGTTTTCCGAGCGCGACACTACTCCGGTGGGGATGTGTGTCTTGTGACTGTCTTCTAACCGGAGAAGCAGGCCTCCACAAGTCATCCGGTTCTGGATCTCGCGACTCCAGTTTTTCGCGGACCTGGTAATCTAGCAACCTTCAGGTTCTCAGAACGAGCGCCGAATCATACCCCTTGACCCCACCTACCATTCGAATGTCATGTTATTTGAACCATCAATGCTTTGCCTTTGGGAGATGAAATGAATGTGGGGTCTGGGGTATGTCAACACGTTGGTTGGGGTGATGACTTACAGGACCCTTGGATCGGCGATGACCCGCATACCACCCTGGTGGAGTCGTAGTATGGTATCCTGCATTACAGCGTTACGATCCGCGCCCTCGTTCATGCGAACGGATTCAACACCTCTTGTGGTCCTCCGACGAGGGCGTGCTTTCCCGATCTCTTGTTTCTCCAACTCCAAGCCGGCCGTCGGAATGGAGGGGATCTGCCGCGCAGTGTCCGCATCACTGAGCGAGTCGCTCCTCGATCGCTTTGACATGACGCAAGTTACAAGAAGGAAGTGCAAAGAGATAGCCCGGTCGCTCCAGCCTCGTGTTGGAGATCAGGCCTCCGGCCTGGCCACCGTCCGGTTACTAGAGCCTAGAGGCCACCGACGCGTGACCAGTGACGAGTGACCGATCACGGAAAATAGACGCTCAATGACCCTCCCGCTTCTCTGCCAGTGATTTAGTTCCTGGACCTGGATCTAAGTATGGAGGAGGATCGGCAACCCAACGAAAGGAGACTACAACGTAAAGGGGATCACCGAGTTCCAAGAGTTCGGTCGTCAGCTGTTCAGAAGTACTCTCATACAAAGAAATCCCGGCACAAGAAGCCACCGGGAAAGAAGACAACGCCTAGGGTCCACAATACAGGTTCTGTTGGTACCTTGGATGACGCGTTCGGGGAACGAGGGTCGAGTGGGGTGCGGAGCCTTCCCCCTCCCCCGCTCCGAGATTTTGGTTCCGCCCAGGGCGAATCGCCGGCCGACCGACGACCCACCACGACCAGCGTGAGTGTCCACGACGTGTGCTAGGAAACCCGTGGAGCTAATGAGACCTTAGATCCCTGAACCTTTTCCTCCACCAAGTGGCTCTCGCCCACGACCGCCACTCGTGGCACCCCTGATCAGTGGTACATTGCTCGCGGTTCGTCATCGCGGTTTGGCTTATGGCGTCAGTCCACCCTTACGATGCCAACAGACGAAACTCGCCGCTGTTCGCAGGCGCCGGGAGCGCGACGAACACCAACATATACACGGGCAACCACCGCTATCCATACCTACAGGGCACAACTCACAACACCCCGGACTTGAGTCCCTGGAGGTATCTGATTCGCCTCTTCGCCGACGGACAACCAGCCGGTCCTCGAAGGAGCCCGTCGAGCATGGAGCTCTAGAACCCCAACCAACTTCTTCCGCTTTCCCGTATACCACCCAGCGAGGGCTGTCCGTCAAGCAGAACCCCGACGACATCATCGATCTCACATTGGATAACTCTGACGTCGAGTTCTCCGAAACGCCGGGTAAGGGCTCCCCTTCAAGAAACGGCTCTAGTAATCTACGAAGTACCCTGGCACCTCTTCCGTCTGAACGAACGCCTAGCGAACCTTCTATCCACGGCTTTTCGATGGGTTCTACTATCCTTGGCCCTTTCTTGAACCTAACAAAGGAGCCTCACGACAAGCCGCGATCCTTCGTACGTTACACAGTAGACTTTGAGGTCGGTTTGGCAAACATATCTGCACATGGATTCGTCGATCAGATCTATATGACACCTCGATGGTAAGCACCACTAAAGGCCACTCTGGTGGTACATTATACAATAATTCCCGGTAGGGGCAGACAGATGGTTCGCTCACCCGACAGCCCTGCCTCAGAGTCGGTCAACGACACCTGTGTCTTAAGTGGGTACGGATCTGCCTTCTTGGTTCTCGCACACGGCAGGGAAAGCAACCCCGTCACCATCCATCGGCTGGGCAATCGGTCTCCGGTAACTTTTCCTTTTCGACCCGACGTCCTCCAATGTTGAAGCAACTGACATTCGTTTCACCCAGACACACCACATCGCATCCTGTGATCGACCGGCCATGCCCGGAAAACCCAACGGGTTGACCGCAATCTGTTCCATGATGCAGCCTTTTTCGTTTGCGACCGGAGGGGCTGATCACGCAGTTCACATCTGGAGCGTCGACCATGATCTCCGGGCTTCTCGCTCTGAGTCGCCTCTGGCAATTAGGCACACCTCCCAGATACTCTCTCTCCTCCCTATTCGGGACTCCAGCCACAAACTCGTCTCGAGTGGGGCCGACTGTAACGTCAACGTTTACGATCTCTCGTCTGAACGAGTTGTAAATACCATCAAACTCTCCAATCCCCCCTTCCACGTTCATGATCCAGGGAGCCCGTCAACCATCCTGATTCAAGTGTGTCCTCCCTGACATTCCGCTGACTTGGCGCGGGGCTGAAAAGTAGTTCAGACGGCACACAGGGAACGTCAGTTTGAATTACGCGATCTACGAGGGAGGTCTATCAATGGAACCCAAGTGGTAACCTTTGGGTTTGCCTTGGATGACCTGCGGCTGTCAAGGTTCTCCAAAGGTGAGACCCCCTTCGGTGCTCTACGCTTGGTGCTAACGGCCATTCAGGCGATATCGCACATTCAACTTTGTTTGCCTGTGGGGATGATGAAGGACGTGTTCACATCTGGGACCTACGGAATGTCAAGCAACCCGCAACCCAGGTCAGTCCCGCCCGCCCGCTATTGGCGCAGTACCTCACATATCCGACAGATCAAGTGCTTCCAGACCAAGATCACCAACGTCATTTGGCACGAATCTCACGTCGTTGCGTCTTCGCATAACAACCACGTAGCCGCTATCCCTTATACTTATACTAATTCAGTCGTACAACCTAGTTAATTTCCTCTTGCCTGACGTACACGACTCCCCCCTCGTCATAGATTGGGGATTGACGGATCTACAATCCTCGAGGTGCTCACTGTTCCTAAGGTTGAGAGTCACGGGACTCCATAGGCTAGCGCCTTACGGCGTGTGATTTCGATCAGAGGATCATCGGTCCTCCATGACCTCAAATCTGGAGTTTTAATTAGTAAGGCAACTTGAACGCGGAACGCCATGTCGCGACTATACAACCGGCGTCAGAAAGATGCCGACGAGGCCCACAGAATCCAGGTGAAAGCAGGCTTTCTGGTGAGCCGTATGCGGATGTATTGCCTCGGAGAGCCGCCGTGTGCTGACCGCGAGGTATCATTGCATCGCGTTGTTCCTCGCTTGACGTTGGCGCTGGGTAGGGTGCCGCCCAATGGACAGCGTGTGGTATTGGGGCTACAACGTTGGGACATGTCTACTCCCCATTCTTTCGGTCGGTCAACTTCACCACCAACCCCCTCCCAGTTCTCATATCCCTTGCTGACACTCCGCTCAGGAAACAAACACTACCCCTCAAAGTTTTCCTCGTGACAATCGCCGCCGTCTTCGGGTTCACCATGTCCGCAGACCATGCCCTCCTCAGGTTCGAGACTCACCAACGAATAGAGGAGTCAGCCATCCGCAAAGAGGCGAGAATGGAATTGGCAAAACGAGGTCTCGTACCCACAGAAACCGAGATCTCCAGATGGAGAGAGGCTCATGGTAAATAGTAACGATTGGAACCAATGTGAAACGGACATCACACTATAGAGGTCCAAAGATACCAAACTTTCGCTGTTCGGACGGTCGCAGAGTTGTACTTAGTAGTGGGAGGATGGAACCCGGAACAAACTGGGTGACCTCGAGCTCCGGTTCCGCATGTCTTCACGCCCTTGATCCGGTCCGACCCCAGGGCCACGAGTGACAAAGACCGGAAATTGACGAAGCCCTATTTGGACTCGAGTTCTCTACGACGAAGGACCTCGGCTCCGAGCTCCTGGAGTTGTACACATTACTACTGGAAAAGGCTGGAACTATGGGGGTAGGTGGTAACTAAGTTCGGAGCAATGGCCCGATCGCGACTCAGGGGGCGCGGGCCACGGGGGAGAGCAAGAGAAGGTGGGTTAAAGGTACCAAAAGAAGGACATTCAACATTGCATACGAGTACGGTAGAGAGAACATTGCAAAAAACACTGTAGCCCCGACGTTGGGAGGTACTGACATCGATTAGGAGGTGGTTGAGGGATTGGAGGTAGTCCGAAAATATTGTATTGCAAGAGTATAGATAGCTGTGGTTTGATATCTGGGTCTGGGGAAGATGACCGAAACAACAGACGGGTGGGACGAGAGACAAGAAGACCGGGGATCGTGTTCGTGGCTCTAGTCTCGTCAACGGTAGCTCCACACACTTCCCGTCGGTTGCTGGTATAACCGCCCGTCTTGTGGTGGATAACCGTCGACTGGAGGTTGGTGAGCTTGCGGATATTGCATAGGAGGTTGTGGTAACTGATTGGAGTATGATGACATGATAGCGGAAGCAGGAGGGGGAGGGGGTGGCACATAAACAGGTCGCTGGGTAGGTGGGTTCTGGAGGGTAGGGGGCTGGGGCAAGGCCAACCGCCTGGATGGCGATGTTGCAGAAGGCGAAGGTAAGTTACTTTGTTGCACTGGTGGCACGGGCAGGTTGTGTTGGCTGTTCTGTTGGACAGGTGGTATCGGCAGGCCATGCTGCCCGTTCGTAGCCCACGGCTGGGGTGGGTTCGGAAGGGAATGGGAATGGGAATGAGAGTGTACGAGCGGTTGGTGGGAGACGAGGTGAGGAAGCTGTGGCGGAGGTACTGGGTTGAAGTGTGAGGCAAGCGGAAGGGATGGAATATGATTGTATTGGATCGGCTGGATCGGCTGTTGTTGATAGCTGCCACCCTGGTGCATGCTCTCAGGACGGGATGGGCTGCTCGTCGGTGACATGGTGATCCCGCCGCCACCAGGGGGAACGGGGAGCGTAGATCTCCGTCGAGCTACCATGGATGGTTGGGGCAATGGCCGCGAGTTTGGATTTGACACTGGCTGTTCACCTTGGAGCTGTGAATAGGCATCCTGAGGCGGAGATGGTGTGTGAGCCGCACTTCCGTGGTCCGGTATCGGAGAGCTAGTGAGTTGATGGGGAGATGAAGAGTTTGGTGGGAGGGGAAGAGGATACTGTTGTTGGGGGACTGTTTGCAGGGGGGGAGGTATCGTCATCGGGGGCGGGGGTAAACCATATGGCATCGAGGTCGTCACCGGTATCGGGTAATGTGGGTTGTGATACCCAGGTTGGAACGGGAGCGAGGAGGATGTGGGCATGAAGCCCGAGGGGGCTGGTGTGGGGGAAGACATGGGCACAAACCCAGTATGGTGAGGGATAACTGAAGGCGTCATGCCGTAACTCCCTGGCGCAGGTGTAGGACCAGTCCCAGTAGGGAACGCAGGATCTTGCCTCTGTTGGTTCGGGAGAAAGAAACCGGAAGGTGACACAAAACCTGAGGAACTCGGGGGATTTGGGAGGCTGTATCGCGGGCCTCTTAACTGTTGGTGAAAAGAGGATGGCTGCAAGGTCGACTGTGTGTTTTCGTAAGCAGGCTGATGGCTTTGAGTGACAGGGAATGTGTATCCTTGATCTTGTTCATTATGGGCGTGTCCGTCAATGGTTTGGGGTTGGAATCCCTGAGCTGATGTAGACCTAGGAGGTTGATTGATGGGCTACCGACGTATATGTGAAGTTGGATGTTGAGCACAGACAAAGAGGGACGTACCGGGAAGGTATCCCGTCGTTGGCGGACGTCAGATACGCCGAGGTTATTGAGCTCCTTGGTGACGCCATCAACAACGGAGAGATTTGTTGAAGATGCCCGTTTCTCGTATGGTGCCTTGTAGAGGTCCAATGGAAGAGAGTTGTTGGCAGTCCTGAGCGCCGCCGATAGATCTAGGTCACTCCCGCTGGACGACATCCTGGACACGGGGTGTGAACTATTTGAGGAAGAATCGAATGGGACGAACGATCCAGCGCCGCCGTATTGTGAAGTACGTTGAGGATTCTTGGACTTTTTCTTCTTCTTTGGCGCCGGCTCCTGGAATGGAATATCAGTCAACGATCATGAGAACCGTCAGCTGTGGCGTACATTCGACCAAAAAGTCAACTCTAAATAAACTTCCCCGGCGTACTTGTTCTTGGAGGAGAGCGGAAACCATTCTGTGGGGTTGTCAAGGAAGGAAACGCTGGAAGCTGGATGAACGCACCATCGGTTTCGCCTTTGGTCAGCACTTCGGTGAGATCGACGTTGGTTTCCCCAATCTGAGTGGGATCCCGCGCGTCATCGGCGAAGCAAGCAACCTTCATGAACTTTCCGCCCGCGATACTGGGCGGACCCTTGGGGGTCTTTGGTGGTAACGGAGGTGGGGAACCGTTACCATCTGCTGGGCGGCCAAACCCGTCTTCGATGTCCTCGAACAGAGTGAATCTTAGTTCTTGGTCCCATTCGGGATGTTGACCACCTCGTTTATCGGCCTTGGTTTTCTGTTTCTCGTCATTAAGGGTGACGAGACAATATGGATCTTGCTTTCCAATGTTCCTCTTGTTCGGTAGATTTTTCTGCGAATTTTTGGTCAATTATGGAGAACAACCATAAGGGGGTTGGTGGGTTGGAGTCACATACAGCCTTGAGTACGACGACGACGAGGGTGCCGATTTCGCGGCCTATCGGTTTCATAGAAATGGTAGGGAGTAGGATATGATAGAGAAGGAACGGAAGAGAGTGCTGGTCACTGTCTTTCACGACGACCGCTGGACTGGCTCAAAGGGCGAGCGGGGTTTAAGGACTGGCGGAAAGTCACCTGACCCAGTTTGAACTTTTTATCGCGTTTCATCTCATGATAGGCTCGAACTGCGCCGACTGTGACCAACAGCACCCGCCGTCGGCTATCCCGAAGGAGAAGGAGTCGCCGACCGACCCTGCAACGTTCGTGGCCCCGACCGTGCTTGCATTCCCAAGGGTCGTCATAGAGTTTTGCAACAGAGTGCGTATATGCAACAACTTCCCCCAGGACATCGGTCGTGATCCGACCCCGTAGTGTAGATGGTGAGGCAATCCAGGCCTTTGCCGCAGCTGTTGCGCTCAGCTCCGGAACAGGCTTCACAGGGCACAATGGGTAGCGACGGAACTTTTCCTGACCTTTCCCCCTCCCGAACTCGCTTCAATCTCGATCGTCCCGTTGACCACGGATGAAACGGCGGGGAGGTTTCGGGTCTGGATCTTCGTTGACTCTAGCCCCGCCCTTATGTGGGATCGGAAAGTTGAGGGAGGCTTCCCTGAGCTCAAAGTTCTGGTTGAGGGCTCTCTACCCCTCATTTGAGAGCAACCCAGCTCACGATCGCGTCTGGACAGAAACAGCGAATCAGGGACAAGATTCTGCCCGGAAAGGCCTTGGGTCACTCGGATACCGGGCGAGACAATAGTAGATAGATACGGTCTGCACGTTATTATAAACGGGAATTGTTCACGTGCTGAGAGATCACGTTGTTTTTCGAGAGTTGTCAACGCCGTCATTGGCTGACAGTTCGCGACACCACCCATTCTCCGTCCACTCAACCGTCTCGTAAACTCTGCGCTTTGACGCACAGATGGATGGCTCGCGAGTGTCTGAGCTCATCAACAAGGCAAAGTCCAACGGTCAGCCCGGGTCCTTCGATTCCGCTTCAATCAGTCTGACGCACTAAGTGCAGATGTTGAGGTAAAGGTCGATGCTTTGACGAAACTCCAGGCAGAGCTCGAAGCTGGGGCTGAGGTACGCCCCGGATTCTCGTACCCTCTTGTACCGGCTCGTTTCTGACTGTCCCTTCAAGGTTCCAGATGCCGAGGTTGTCATCAGTACTCTCAAAGCATGTCTCAAAGTCTCGCATCAACATTTGACGACCGCCGCGGTCTCAGTAATACCCTCACTCCTACCCCTGATTATCGCAACCGGACAACACAATCACCGTCAAACCCACCAGAGGTCGTTATCGAATTCCACCTCAACGTCCTCCGTCACAGCATCGATCGATGCCTTCAACCTACGGCAAGCCCTGACAGCTTTCTTGACCCCCGGTGGCCTGTTTGAGCGACTTGGTGATAGTCGTGAGAAACCTAGGGATAAAGCTCGGGAGTCTCTTGTCCTCCTCGGTGGTTATGCGTTCAAATTCGCCGGTGGAAGCGCGTTCGCTTCCAAGAGCACCTCATCCAAGGGACCGGAGACACCGCTTGCTATTTTTGAGCGGTTTGTGAAGGAGAGCGGATTTGGGAGTAAAGTTTGGAGAATCAGAGAACAGGTATGTTGTACCCATCCACCCGAGACTTCCCTTCTCCGTGCGCGTACAAGTACCGCAGATCTGATCTTGCATATCTTTACCGCGGGACACGTTGTCACTAACGCGGACATTGACGACCGTAACGGCATAGCTGACCCTCCGATTATAGAGCATCCTCGTTCTGGTTCATATACGCCGGTCACACCCCTCGTTCGGCCTCCGGTCATATCTTCCGTCCCTGGTCGCTGTTCTCGAGGATGGTGATAGCAACGTTCGCGAATGTGCAAAGCAGTCATTGGTGGAGCTTTTCACGAGTCCCGGCGTTACCGATGCCGCCCGTGCCGACCTCAAGAAAGAGATGACCAAGAAGGGTGTTCGGAAAGCAACCATGGATTCTGTCCTCAGCCAGGTCTTGTCCGCCTCGACCACCAGTATCACTTCAACAGCCACCAATGAGCTCAGCCAGTCCGGGGGAAAGAAGGAATATGTCCCTCCAAGTCTCGCACTGTTGGGAAAGACGCCATCCACGGTTTCGAGCGGATCTGGACCGAGTGTAACGGCCCGCGCTCGGACAACGAGTCGGGGAAACACGGGTCCCAAAGTCCCTTCAAGACCTCCTAGTCGTGCCGGAGTGGCCTCTCCCACCCCTACGGAGGTCTCTGGTGGTGCAGGAACCAGCAGCACCGTTACTGGAGGGACGAGTCTGGCTGACATACGCAACGTATACGTTAGTGCACTTCTGTCCCCTTCCTCGATTCGCCTCCTCACGCTCTCTTTTCTTGACAGGTTGCTTCGAGCCGTGATCTTGAGCATGAGTTTGCCAAGATGGAGAAACCGTTCGGGGTAGCGTCTACAATATTGTGTCAGACAACCACTCTGACTTAATTGTTTAGGGTAAGGAAACAGAACACAACTGGTCGACTAGGGAGCAGGCGATCAACCTCGTCCGCGGAATGATCAAGGGTGGTGATGTCCTCGAGCGTTATCACGATACGTTTATTGCGCACCTGAAACAGTTCTTGGAATGGTCTCTCAAGACGGTGAGCTCATGTGCTGCTGATCTTCTGGCAGTAACTGACGTACACTTAGCTGGTCAGTTTACGCACGACAGTGGCAGTGAACACATGTTTGCTGTACTGCGAACTCGTGATTGCGCTCGAGACCACATTCGATCATGTATGCGAACTCGTCCTCAGCAATCTGTTGAAAATGGCAGGTTCCACGAAGAAACTGGTGGCCCTACAGTCTCAAACTGCGGTTACTACGATCATCAAGCACACCTCTGCCCAGCCACGGACGATCCCGCATATTCTGTGGTGTACCCTACAAGACAAGATCGCTCAGGCCAGAGCTTATGCTTCAGCGCACCTCAAGACATACATCGATGTTCACGCTTCGAAGGCCAAACATTCCATTGAGACCTCCGGTGGCCTAGACACACTGGTAAACTCCATTAAAAAGGCGCTTGGCGACCCCAATCCTGGCGTACGTGAGAACGCTCGACAAGCGTACTGGTTGCTGAACGCTGTATGGGAAGACAAAGGGGCGTCAATAATGGGTGGTTTGGACAATAGCGCTCGCAAGCAGCTTGAGAAGGCGTGTCCTAATCCAACCTTGTTGTCTGGCTCGATGGATTCTGTGTCGTCACCAACGAAGAAGAGCAGCGTCGCGGCTGTAATCGCGGCGAGCAGGGTAAAGGCGAAAGCGATTGCTGTCGACCCACCTACGTTGCGGCACCAAGCGACTTCTACCGCGCGGACGACCACTTCTCCGAAACGGCCCCTGTCACCGTCGTTATCTAATGGTTCTGTCGGTTCTCCTCCACGATCTCGTCCCGCTGTGATGTCATCCCACACAAGGGTGACTACCACTACTTCGACAACCTCACGTACCCCCCGGAGAGAGTCTCCCTCACGGCATACCACGATCACCCCACCCTCTCCGCCGCATTCCTTCGATTCTGTGCGACGCCGTATACCCACTACTTCCTCAACAGTATCCACTACCCCTAGTAGCCCGACTTTCAGACGTGCGGTTTCAACTGCGTTGCCACATTCACCTCCTTCCCCTTCTCACCAGCTCCCCCCACCTTTGACACCACCAAAACGGGAGGACCACTTGGGTACCACACGCTCTTCTATCGCTAACTGGTCTAGATTGATCGATGACGAGTCTCTACTCATCGCCACGACGGTCCCCATCCCGGAAGACGACAGCGACTTTGAGGACGACGGTATGGACGCCAACCCGATTACCTTCTCTAGTCCGTTCGAGATGTTCCCGCCTGCAAAGACGAAGTCCAGCCCCGCAACTCCGTCGTTCACTACCTCGTCTGCGGATGAGCCTAAAAACCAGATGCTTCACTCCATGTCTTCTAGCTCGTTCTCGACGCATTCACCCCCAGCTACGACCCCGCAGCCAATTGTAGAAGATGCGATGAGGGCTAGAGCCGAGCAAGCAGCTAGTGCAGCAGACAGGTTGTTGGAGCTTGTCGACCAGGACGTTGACGACAGTACAGTTTTGATGGATCTAGACGACGATAAGGACCCCCACGCCACCAATGGTTCCCTTCTTCGCACTCCTATCGATGAGAGGAATGGAAAATCCCGCGGAGGGACGACAGGTGGCATGGAGGACAATATCCACATTGTTGCGACCTTACCCCTGCGGGTGACGAAGGCACAGATACCAAAGGTCACCAACATTTGGGGAGGGAAGGTTCCAACGGAGGTTCCCAGAACTCCCGCGAACGGTCGAGGGAGCAAAGAAGCCAGAGATCAGAGAGGTGCAGCGATCATGAAACAGGCTGCTTTACTCCTGGATAGCCCAGGTGTCACGAAGAGCAGTGGGTTGGTTACCAGCGGGGTCGGGACGGGAACTGGGTCGACTGGGTCGGTATTGGACTTGTTGAGGGAGAAGAAGACGGGAAGGGATTGGTGGGTAAAGAGGATGGCCCGTGAGTTGATGTCGCTCAATGCTCCCCTTTTGTTTATACCGACGCGGTCGGCTTGCGTTCCCTCAGTGCACAGGCGAAGCAAGGCTATCAATGGCTCCCAATTGGATCACGCGGAACAGTTCGACGAACTTCAGCGTCACATAAAGTCGTTGGAAGATGGCTCCGCCGACGTGGACTGCCTCCAGAAACTTGCGACGTTTTCGACGCTGTACCCCGTTCCCGAGACACTATCTTCTCTCAGTCAGGATTCCAATTTTTCCATCGCCGGGTTGCCGCAGTGGACTATCCCCAAAGGGAACGAGTTCTGGGCAAAGGAGAGGAGCTGCGATCGTTTGTTTGAAGCTCTCAGGAGGTTCTTGGACCCTTCAAAGGTATAGCCTGGCGTTCCCCTTTTTCTTCCTTTTGGCCATACTGAGGTTTCGTACTTCTAGGAAGGGGCGCTCCTCGAGTACGGGCTGATAGTTCTCTGGGAATTGATAGAGAACCAAACACCGTATATTGAAGGGAAGGAAGCTGACGTCTTCTCCCTCTTACTCTGGATCCGATACTCCGGCAAACCCAACGTAAAACTTTCATTTACCTTGACTCAAACCTGGACTCTGACGAAAGTCTAGGTATTTGAAGCAACCTTTGCGATTCGCGACGCTCTCACAGACCGGATCGAAGCCGTCTATGGTCTGACCACCATGCACGGTTGTGTCAAGTCGTTTACCTCGATGCCTCCCCCTCCGGACGTCGGGGATTCCGCGGAACTGAAGATGATGAGCTATTGCTTCGGGTTGAGCGCTTTGGGGAAGTTTATTCGGAGGCTACCCGGTGAGATCTTGGAAGAAGAGTTGCCGCGATTGAAAAGTACATTGATTTCGGTGAGTCGTGTTCCGATTGAGATCCTGTAGCGCTGGTTCTGAAACTCCTCCCCATTCTTAGGCTCTCACCGACACTTCGTCACTCTTGATCCGTGAATCAGCAGCAGCGGTTATCATCACCGCCCAGCTGGTTCTCCGGGATGAGGCGCAACTCTTCTCGTTGCTTGACGGGTTGCCTGACGACAAAAAGAACCTACTGACCTACTTGTTTGAGAGGCACGATGCGAGGAATGTTTCCACCTCCAGCTTCGCAGGAGATACCACGATCGGGGGCAACAACGATAAAGGATTTGAGAAACTTTCGAAGGAGTTGACTCGGTTGGATCGAAGGATGAGTACGCCCCCCAGAGGACGTGTTCCCTGACCGTTTGGCATGTGTTTGTTCCCAAGTTTCAATACCCTCGTGTTCCGGAATGTGGAATCCCCCTCTTTGCCTTCCCCTGGATGGCGTGGCGTTTGTTTCGCATTCTCTGCGCCTCCTTGTTTTACCCCTGTTTCTCCATCTTCCATTCTTGTTTTTTACTCCTTCTAATCTGAAGAAACATTCCTCATGCCCATGGCGACTCGTTATTAATTGTATGGTGTATATGAACTCCTTTCCCCCCACCTTCTGACCTCCGCCTCTTCCCGCTTTCTAATTCTCTAGCTTTTTTGATTCCCTGACACTGGAGATCCGACCAGACCCACTCGGTGTGATCCGGTATACTAGTTCCGCCTTGATTATAATAAAACCAGTTTATGTGAACGAACGGCAGTGGGAATCGGATCCAAGACAAGGTGGGCGCCATGATTGGATCCTCTGAAGAGCAGGGCATGGGGGGTTCAATTATCGTGCGCTTACAAGCTAGGTAACAAAATTAGTGGGTTTGAACGCAGAACCCATCGTTTATATGCGTAACCTCATCCTGAGGATATAATACCCAATACCACCCAAAAGACCTCCAATGTGGCCCGCGGTGTCTGTACCCTGTCGGCTTCCGGTGAGAGCACTGTATCCGTCCCAGACAAATACGCCAGAGATGCACAACCAAGCTGGGCAAGGAACGATCCCGAATATAAGGAAAGTGGCTCGAGGGGCCAGACAAGCGAAGAACGACAGGACGCCATATAATGCACCTAATCACACAAGTAGCGGACGGATCAGTCAGGGAGCCGTTTTCGTAGGGGTAGAGTTACGAGACGCACCGCTGGCTCCGAGGGAAGAGTACTTTGGATTCTTCTTCACGCTGGAGTGCCACCAAAGGCTGGACGCTGAAGCCACAAGCCCAGCGCCAAGGTAGAGGGCGAGGAAGCCGGTGTTGCCGAGAGCAGAGAGGATGACTGGGACGGTGAAGTAGTAGGAGATGCCATTAAAGAGTAGGTGACCGGTATCCTTTTGTGAAAAGGACGAAGTGATGAGAGTCCAACTGTGGTGAAGGAGGTCAATCCGACCGTATGTATTTGCGGTTCATGGAGACGCCACGCACATTCGACCGCTATTCATGTTCCACGCACTCGTAGTGAAATGCCTAAACATAAACGCCAGCAAGGACGGATCTCCCGATTGTTGCTAGCACGGTCAGATCATACGTCAGCTTCTTGTCTAATCACACGAGGGAGAGAACCGTGACTGACATATTGTGTGGTTGCCACTTGCCACAAAACGAAGATTGCGCCGTTGATGCCAAATATCCCCCAGAAAATGACGTTGGAAGGTATCCTGTTGATTCTCTGGGAGATTTGCTGCCAGAACCCGAAGCGTGGGGGTCTAGGTGCGTTGAAGGAGCCGCGTGAGCCAGAAGTCCAGCCACGATGAGTCGCGTTCCAGGCGCGCGAAGGACTAAACATTTGAAGGATCCCGGAGGAAGGTTTGGGCTGCCATGCCGCTGTGAGATGTGTCCTTGTCGCCAATTGTCCGGGACGATGTGAGAGGCGGAGGGTGGACAACAGCGTGCGGGACAACATGATCATCCCGGTAGAAGGTCAGCTTGAATCCGATCGGGTGAGAGGGCGGAAAACAAAATCAACCCTTAGAGAACACCAAGGCCATGTCGCACCACATATTCGTTCTTTCACCGACGGACACGCCATTGTACAGTCTAACGCATTATTCATCCAAGCCAGCACAATCGGCGGGATCTTCATTGTCGGCAAATCTGCCGTCATGGTCGACATCGGCGTTCGCGGGGACATTGACGGCTTTGTCAGGTGCATCGAGCGTAACGCAGGTGCATCACTCGAGCGGAGGGGGTGGGGGAGTGCGGATGGGAGGCGGACAGGACAGACACGTTATCCAGATGATTGCGAATGCGAGCTTGGACGCTATCGAGGAGGTGATGAGGAGGGAGAACACGATGTATCTCAAGTCTGTGGACAAGTTCAACGAATGGATCGTTTCAGCGTTCGTCACCGCCGGCAGTCAGTGGCATTCAGTCGTTTCCCTCTCTCTTTCTTTTCTTATGAAAAAGTAGACGTGAAGTTTGTTATCCTGCATGAGACCAAGAACGACGACGGGATCAAAGTGTTCTTCAATGACCTCTGGGAGTTGTATCTCAAGGTCCGTGTGCACTTTTTGTGTCTGTTCCGGATGTTCAAAGGGGAATTTCAGACGGCCATGAATCCGTTCCATACTGCGCACACGCCGATACGCAGCGCGGTGTTTGACAGTCGTGTGAGGGCGAGCGCGAAGAAGAATCTGTAGCGAGTCGACCGGCACTTTTTCCATCGTTTCCTCCTCTTGCGCTCTCTCCCATCTCCCTCCTCCGTCTCCTTCTTCTGTCTCTTTCTCTCTCTCTTTATTCTCCAATTCTTGCTCTTTTTCTTCACCCGCTGTTTATTATATCACATATCTCCTCCAAACAAGAAATAATCCAAAGCCGGGGCCCTGACTCCATCAACGTCAGTCGCGGCTCTCAACCACACCCTCCCTTTTGTCTCCTCACCCCCATTCTTTCCCGTCCAGTCCTCTTGCTCTCAACCACCCCCACTCTTAAATAGACCGACAAGCCTCCATCCCCGATCCCCTCCAGATGGCCGTCTCCCAGCAGAACAACCGCGCTTCCCTCCTCTCTGGTCTTCGCACCGGCGGCGTCCGCTCCACTTCCGCCAATGTGCCCCACACCGCCGCCCCAGGCGCTTCCTTCAACATCCCCCGCTTTGCCTCCTTCCCCCGCGACCAGCCAATTAATGAAGAATTCGACTACAACCCTGAGGCTCAGGACGTCTTCGTCTCTAACCGGACCCACCAAGGTCCCCTCACTTCCGCTGTGGACAGCACCAGGTTTTCCTACCAGCAGACCTCTTCCCAGATCAATCCCAACGCTATACCCTTCAGTCCAAGCGTAAACGTTCAACAGGGTCAGAGTTTGCAAATGCAAATGATGCAGATGGAAATCCTCCGCCTCCAGGTGAGCTCCCTCTCCATTCATCCCCCGATTCGTTCCATCTGAACGATCCATTCTTCCAGCAGGCGCAACAGTATCAGGTCGAACTTCTCGCTCAAGCCCAACTTCAGCAGCAGCAGCAGCAACAACAACAACAGCAACAGACCCAGCAGACCCAGAATCGCCGCGCCCCATCTAACCCCCCGCCGGCCTCTGCTGGTCCCCGGGACCTCCGCTTTGCTGCTGCCATGAACAATCAAATGCGTGGTAGTCAGGCGGATAATTTGAGGTCAAAGCTTGGTGTTTATGATGAGCCAATGACCGCTGCGCTCAACGGAAGGTTTGGAAGTCGCAAGGTCCATGAAGACGAAGGCCAAGAGCTCACCATCCCACCTCCTACCCCGAGCCGCACCACCGTTATCAGCGGAGGGACTGTGCTTGGTAGTCCTTTGTCCAACAACATGAACACCGGCTCCTCCAGTCCCTCCAAGTCTGACTCTGCTGTTTCTTGGAGAAGGGGTGGGAAAAGTAATTCGGTGTTGAGTGGGCCAAACAGGGCTACTTCCTTGACTACGCCCCCTCCTTCGGTCAAGATCACCCCGCCGCCCGGTGAAGGTTCCTTTGAATCCGTCACCCCCTCGCCTGTCACAAAATCGCGGCCCCAGCCCCTTCGGTTCAGCGTTGCGGTCTCACAACCGCTTCCGGTGATCGCAATCGATTCCTCCGAAGTCGATGCGGACGACGCTTCATCTTCCGGGTCATCGAGGTCGGCTGGCTCCCCAACAACACCATCATCGCATGATATGCCGCCTCTATCCCCTCGTGAGGAGGCCACCAAGCGGTTGTATGAAGGATTGGGTATCGGACGCCCCGCTCCTTCCCCATCTGCTGCTGTCATCCCGATTTCGCAACCTCAGCAGATGGCCCCCATCAGGGTTGTCAGTCAACCTGTGAGGCAGCCGAAGGGCCCGCCCTCTGGTGCTGATGAGCTTGGCCCCAAGAACTTTGCGACAAGGATCCGGAGAAAGGCCATTGGCGGTCTCAGCGGTTTACTGGAGACTCGCGAGAGAAGAGATATCGAAGTTTGTTGAGGACATTGGAGGTTGTCCTGGCTCTCCCAAAACTCGGAGACAGTGAAGATGGATGTAATCAACGGATCACCCAGAGGCGCCCTCGTTTCCTGCATTCCCCATGCACACTCGTCGATGACTTTATGTTGTTACCCAAATGTCGTCGGCGATCGTGCGCCGCCTCACAATCATTGCATCCCGCATCAGTTTTTTCTTCAAGGTATATCGTGGTTATTATTATTATTTGATGTCGTCGGTCGGCGTCAGCGCTCTCCTCATATCCTCCCTCACTCCTCCAGGCAGAAGTTCACCAATTTTTGCTTCACGCTGGACTTTTATTCTATTTTATTTCGTTTCCCCTGAACCGATTCCACCGTCATGCAAAAACGCTCCCCTCCCCTCCTGTTCTTTTGTATACCTGTTTGGAGTTCTCGGAGGCCACTGCACTCACAACGGACGATCCCTGTTACCCGACCCACCACATCGCTCGTCTTCTAACCGTACACACCCTCCTTTTTGACCGTTTGTTCTGTTTCCCACTCCCATTATCATATGGCTCGCCACTTTCATGTCAATAGCTTTGCGCTTGGAGCTTATTTGTACATCTCCCCCACCACACGCACGACACCCATCCCACTTCGCATCCCTCCGCTTTGCCTTTCTATTCGTCTCGCTGGCGTTTTCTTGGGGTTCGGCCGTTCGGACAACGGCTCACGCGGACGTGGTTCGTTCCCGGGGTTCCACCCCTTGGCCAGTCTCCGTGTCATTCCTTCCTCTACAACGGACGAACGCTGTGCCCTTTGTCCGTATCACTCTTGTCCTTGTTCCGCCCCTCTTGCAGAAGGGCGGTCATCGACCCAGTCTCATCCTCCTGTGAATTGGTAGTTTAGGTGCTGTACCTGTCTACTTGCCTACGTATGCCCATCCACCCTTGTGTCTCTTTTTTTATCCTCTATCACCTGTAGTTTGCGAAATATACAACGAGAAAATCGGCCTGTATTCATTCATTCTCGCTTGACCTTCGATCAGATCCCTGGTGGGGCTACGTTGTCAAGGCTTCGGACTCGAGCTGGGATCTCGCCCAGTTACGATGAAACGTCTGATCCGCAGGCTGGTGGTCCCTTCTTTCATTTGCGAAGCCGCTGGCGCCAAGGGAGTTGACGTGTGGAACTTATGTCGCACGCTATTCGGTTTCCAGATGTGTCCAGAAGTCACGGACAAGGCGTGTATGTCATAGAGTATTCTGAGGAATAGGATTTTACGATATGCCCCAGGTACCCGTTCGGGATACCAACCGCCGTACGTCACGTCGTGATAAAGTTGATGCCAATGGAAGGCCCACAGATAAACTGTCAAAACATACACAAAAAGGACAGACTTGTCGTGACTTCCAGCACGCACCCTTGAACGCCCACGGATGATGGAAAGAAACCCTTTGCCCTACGAGCTTTGCAATACTTGAGCGCTGTGGAACCCCATTTCCTGGTTCATCCTTCATCGGGGGTAGAACCAAGTCTAGGGTCGGTCCGATTGTTGGACGCGCCGCCGGCATGGGCTATCTATAGCGCTCATTATTTTGGCCAATGTATGCGGAGGCCAGAACGAGGGTTGTCATTCGAAGAGACGGCATAGTTTGTAGTGGATCGCCCATGTTCCAACGCGATCCCAACGATCGTGGTTTTAGAGAGGGTATGTATCCGCTTGGAGACAGTACAGAGAGGACGCGTGGTTAGCTCAGCGGGGAAACATCAGAAAATAAGGCGAAAAGATGAGGGTGCACGACTCACCCAAATCTTGGAGGAAGCTCCGGCGTTCGATCCGTCAGTCGCCCCCCCCCCCCCAAAGCGGGAGAGCTAATGTCCTTTACGTGTTCTTTACCTTTTCGATAAGCTTCTACGTGAACCTGAGGCCGAGACGGAGGCGAGGTGAAACAAGGGCGCAAGGTCGAGGACTCCGACAAGTCCGCGCACGAGAAAGCAACACCTCGGAAGTTCCAACGACCTCAAGTTCCAGGATAATTGATTCCGCTTCTACTTGACTGTGGACAGCTCGTCGACTTCCGCGGGCGGGTGATGCGCCCATCTCCTTTTGTCAAGGTCGGGCTTCGGAGCTTCCAGGAGAAGATCGAAAGGTTTAGTAGCGGCGATCGCTCATTTTCGATGGATCGGTTTCAAATTTATATAAAGGTTTACTACAGTTTTTGACAATATTGTTAAAGGAATGTGTATGGACAGGTAATTGACCTGAGAGGAATACGAGGCGCACGAGAATCCAGAGCACGAGAAACACCGGAAGGGGGGGATGGTAGCTGGCTCTCCGCCGCAAGGGTCGACCTCAGGGAGGCAAAGCGGCAAGAAGGGGATTAAATAAGACTAGGTTGTAAGAGGTCGAGGGATGGGAGTAGCCGGGTAAATGAACGGAGATAGATGAGTTACGTGGGGTAGTAATGTGGGCGGATAGCAGAGAATGAAAACGGAAAACGGATAGCATAGCCAAACAACGTACGTGAGAAAGTATATTGTGAGTCGAGCGCAAGGAGAACCGGCTAGTCTCTCCTCAGATTCGGTCTAAGACCGAAGCCTAAACAGCGGATGAATTGTTGTCCAGTCCCAACGAAATCATCGATTCGTAGTCGAACTTGGTGTCCGGGTTATTGGCCTCGAGATCCACCGCCGCCTTCTTTCTCAAAGGAGAGGCACAAGTGAAGCTCTCGTTGACGGCAGTCGTGGGGCTTTCACTGTATCGAAGGAATGTCAGTATCCGTTCTCCCCGGGGAATGTGATTCGGAGGCAAATAAGCACTCACATATCTTCCATCACGATATGGCTTGTAGTTACCTTTATCTGAGAGATACCAGCGGGGGAGCGACGGAACATCGGCGCGCTAATCGGCCGTGAGCCACCCCCATCGCGATTCCTGGAGCCTCCGGTGACCCCATCATCACCCATGCACACATCTCGGTTGCGGAAATCCTGTAACCGGACTACAAGTCGACATGCGGCGATCGCCCTGTGGTGCAACGTGGTTAGCATGACGAAAAGATCGAAGAAGTTTGGTAAGCACTCACGCCACAGTGGCCGCGGGGACGGTTGCGATACTACAACGACGTCAGTTTAATGTCCGTTGGTCATGAAGAAAACACTACCCACACATTCATCACGGTGTTGAGCTGGAGAACACCCAGTATAGCCGGGACCGCGTTGAACGAGAAGGTCACCAAGAAGTACACGAGACCGTCGCGGAACAGCAAATTCCAAAGATCAGACCGTGTGCCTCCATACGAGAGTCGGTATAGTGCGATGGTCGTCAACACCAGGATGGTAAAATCGAATGCCATCGCTACAATGGAACGTCAGGACCAGGACTTAGCTATACGTTTGTGATGGTACTGACTGGAGAAGAACGTGGTCTGCAAAAACTGGACATCGAGCCGGGTGATAACACATGTCTTGGCTGTCGGCTCCCACACAGCATCGATGATGAACATGCCTCGCCAGAGAATTCCCCAATGGGCGAGACTCAAGCAGATGAGAGGGATCATGACGTATTTCTTCCTCTCCCAAAGCGCGATTCTATTTGACAAAGGCGTTGAGAATCAGACAACGAGGGTAAAAGAACAAAAACATACGTCCTGATCATCAACGATGTTGACGCAGCGAGGATGGCCAGATTTCCTGTCAACTTCACACCGAATGTTAGTCACAGACTGGGAAACGGACAGAGCAGGCGCTTACAGCATTGAATGTATACAATGCCTAATGCGTCATCCTTTAGCTCTGGAAGGTGTAAATCTGAATGGGGTGCGTACCTGACAGTTGATGCTGCTCTCCAGGGTAAATGAGAGAATCCTGATCCTCATTCAGTTCCGGGGGCTACGGAGTCAAACCCGGCAACAGTACTCACAATCCAATGAGTGCCAAGAGGATGCAATAGCGGGTGAGGAAGAAGAAAACTAGCACCGGTTGGTCAGCTACCACAAAGAGGAGAGGGTCCGGTCCGACTCACTTAACGGCCAAGTAAACTTTCTGCGGCCTGTGATCAACGACCACTCGAAAGTACAGGTGGTAAATAATTCCCAGAGGTACACCCCGAGGAAGGTGAACATCATCTGGGCAAAGACAGCTACACGAGCGAGTGGTGAGTACGCCAAGCCGGGATGAAGGGCGAAGACAAGAACGCACTGGCAGCCTTGCCAATCACCTGTGGAGAATCCCACTCGGGCATATTTATTAGGGGTTTGAAGAGGAGAGGGTAGAGGAGGGGCGGAGTAGAGGGTGGTGAGCCGAGGCACAAAGGAAACCAACCTTAGCCCCGAGGGTCGACCCTTTATAGTGGACCAGCCGGCGGATTAGTCTGAGCATATGAAACCCCTCGCTCGTGCTACCCGTTGTAGTGCACTATTTCCGTTCGGAGATGCAGTTACGAAAGGGGGACGTATCGATCTTTTCTTTCCGCCTATCATCGTGCACACGTCGACGTAGGATCGGGGGGGCGAGACTTTACTCAGGGTTTTCATTTCCACAAGGCCCCATGGAATATCAAAAGAATATTAGGGCACGAAAGAAGGCAGATTACACGTCCCGCGGCAAATCCCAGCTGAATACAGTTGAGACCACGTCAACCTGGGGTCAGAACGAAGGTTAGCAGGCCGCGCTAATCAACACACGGGTCATCATTAAATACAACCGTTGTGTAATGGCTGCAGATCATCTGCAGCGCCAGCACTTAGACGGGGAGAAGCCGCCTGGAGTAATTTTTACGACAAGGTTTTCGCAGAAACTTTCGTGTTTGCCAGAGCCAGTGAGGGATAGATCCCGCGTATCTGGCAGGCTGAAAATTGAAGGCGGTTGACCATTGACGTTGATGGAGATGGAGTACGAGGACAAGGAGTTGGGCAATCTCGATCGGCATGATCCATTTCATTCCCGCTCAGACTCCGCGGGGCTGAAGAGGCAAGTCCCGTTCGGCATAATTTCCGACCATTCAGACTCAGGTGTTTCAACCGCCACTCTGCGGAAAAAAATGCGAAAATATACTAACAGGGGCGACAGGTTGCTCTGTGTGGGTCGTTTGAACGGAGCAAAGGGATGCTAAATCAGCTACACCACAGATCAACCTTCCCGTCTGCGCCGGCGGACAACAACCACGGTTGCCGATGAACCCACTCCACCTGAAGAACACCGAGTCCATCCTTCACAGTGTGACCCCTCAGTATCTTCAGTGGGACAATGAGAGGATCCGTCATCAAGTCGTGGTAGATCCTTGCATGGAAAATCTGTATCGTGCCATCGTCTGATGACGAGGCAAACAGCGGATACGTGGGGTGAAAGTGTAGAGATCGGATCGCCCTCGTGTGGTACCTGCCAAACGGATCAGCCGCTCGACATGTGGCAGCATAAGGACGTATAACTAACCTGAGTATTTTGTATGGTTTGTCACTCAGCTCGAGGTCGAACCAGCAAAGCTTCCTATCATAGCCCCCGACGATTATGTGATCCCCTGACGGGTGGACGCTCATCGATGAGATCCATTTGATACCCGGCATTAGGGTTTTGATTAACTTCTGTTCGGAAAGGTTGTACAGCCTTACATATGTCTGCGTCTACGGCACGGTGTCAGCCGTTGTTGGGGGGGATGAAAGGCGGCAGATACATACCGCAACGAAGAAATGTGGTTTTTTGGGATGAAATAGAACCATCTGGACGGTGCCCTTGATCTTCTTGAACGGAGATTGAGAGTATCGTTTGGTAACCTGGTGGATCCAAACGCCGCCATCGCTGGCTAAATTCGCGTCAACACATCATCCAAAATGAAAATGATGCCCGTGTTCAAACGCACAGACAGTTGCGAGGTAATCGCCCCTTGCGTGCCAAGCGATTTGCCCCGTGAGGCCAGATAAGTTCGCGACCACCAGGGCGGGTTTTTCTGGATCAGACGATGAGGTCCATTTTAACGGGGAGGGCGTTGCTGGTTGGGGTGGTAGTGAGGCAGGCGCAAGAAGGTTCTTCGTGAAAGTGTACGATGACGGGGGCAAGTTCGGAGGAATAAAGAATTCGAGCCGGTCTTCCCTGCTAGAAGATCAGCAACGCTGTTCGGTGGATCATCAGGACCGACCTCACAGCCCGACAACGAAGTAGTGCGATTCAGGGTTTGGGCACCATGAAATTGATCCCACCTTGCCGGAGGCCTTCCACTTCTTAACTTCCCTTCCAACTATGACTTCCCAAAGGCTGATCGTTCCGCATTCGCTAGCGCTGACAACCCATGCTCCATCTGAGCTTGCACTGATGCAGCGCAGCCTAGAGCCCCCATGGCTGAAGTCGAGGGACTTGTACGTGGGAAACGGTTTAAGGCTACTCGGACTGGGGAGTTTGGGGATTAGGCTATTAGGGTCTATTCGAAGCTTAGTCCGCTGGATCCTGGGAGCAAGGTAGAGGTCAAGTTGTCTGCTGAACCGTTGCTGGATGAATTGGTCATATGCGGGAACTAGGCGCAGGGCGGAGTATTTCTGAGGGAGGTAATCGCGTTCGCGATCTTCTTTGTCAGTAGCCTCCCATTCCTTTCGCTCTTCCTCGGTGGGGAGGTACTCTTCTGGTGGGTTGTAGGATTCGGCATTGGTGGGAAGACGTGGTTTTGGAGCGGGAAGGGGAGGGGGATGCAGCGAAGGGGTAGGGTCCGACCAAATAGCGTAGAATTTGGTTTCAGCCGAGGAAGTCTTCGGTTTTGAAGGCACGATACGACCTTGCCGGATTGCGCGCACGATTTTCATGACCTACCTCATCGTGTCAGCGGACGAGTATCTCTAAACGGAATACTTTACCTTTTGTTTCTCCCACTTGCTGGGGACCCACCGACGCTTTGGTTCGGGTGCTGCAGAAAGCGGCATGATCTCCTCCTTTCCTTTGCCAGTGAACCATTCAACCATGGGTTCGTATGGGTCGTACCCGGCGTCGGGATTTTCGTTCTGATACAATCGGCGAATGAGGTCGAGTTCTTCGGGAGATAACTGCTTTTCTGCTTGGGTATTCTTGTCGAGGGCGGACATCCTATAAACCAAAGATCAGTAACGTAGCGATATGACCCAGTCAAAGCATACCATGCTGACGGATCCTCCTGCGTCTTCAGGAACTTGTCCAACTCGTCACCCACGGCTGGACGTAGGACCTCCTTCCCGTTCATGTCGTACCCAATGTGCGGCATGTCATCGTACCAGTGCATGGGGATGTTTCCGACTCGGTTGGGGGTCTGAATGCAACGGTTCGTAACTCATTCGTTAATGCAGGAGCTGGGGACGTACTCACGTCCTCCGTTGAAGAGTCAGAGTCGTAGTCAGGCTCGATTTCTGGGTAGACCTTTTTCGGTTCCCCGGTTATATCAGATATAACAACCTTCGCCTTGGGGAAGATAGGCAGCTTCCTATCGCTGCCGGACGTGTCAGAGGAATAGGTTTCTTCGTCCTCATCTTCGCCCTCATCCTCCTCATTTGTCTCTTCCTCGTCCTCGTCCTCAGTGTCACTGGCGGCGTCGATTTCTGGAAACTCCTCGTAGTCTCCATCATCGGATTCGGGCTCCTCGTCTTGCTCGTCCTCGCTCAGCATTTCTAGGGCACCGGTGGAAAGTCGTTGCTCATCCCTCGGTGCAGATTCGGGAGCAGAAACTTTCCGTTTCCTCGAGTTAGAGACCGAAGCCATTCGGACCCAAGAAAAAGTTTACGAGCGATCGGGGGATGGGGTTGTTTGTACTTGTTGTCCAAAGGCTTTGACCGATCGCCCTAAGGCGTTACGCGTGAGTCCCCTCACAATCATCATGGTCCAGTATGGCGGAGGTACGTAGACCGTGTCTAATCTCGCGCAGCCGAGAGCAATTGCTAACTGGAATGATTAGACGAAGTTGCTGCTCTCGTCGTCGACATCGGTTCTTCCACACTTCGTGCTGGGTACGCGGGAGACGACACCCCCAAAGCAACGATACCAACCTACTACGGATACAAGTCCCAGCCGCCGGATGCTGACGTGACAATGGGCGGAATAGCCGATGATCACGGTGCTCCCAGACCCACGCCCAAAATTGCCAAGATGTTCGTTGGTCAGGATGGCCCTTCGATCTACAGAGAGGGGATGGAGGTAGGGAACCCCTTGAAGGAGGGCCTCAGTACGCATTTCCTTTCGACGTTTACCCGCCCGGTACTCACAACAATTCAGTTGAGGATTTTAATCCAATCGCTCCGCTCATTCGCCATGCGTTGGAGGATGTTATGCATATTAATCCGGCTGACCACCCAATCCTCGTCACAGAACCCGCGTGGAACACTCCAGCCAACCGGGAGCGGATGGCGGAGATTATCTTCGAAGAATTCAATGCCCCTGCTTTTTACATTGCCAACACCTCCGTCCTCAATGCGTAAGGCTTCTTTCATTTCGCCCATACAACTCGTGACGCCGCTGTAGTTTTGCCGCGGGCAAAGGCTCCGCTCTCGTCATCGACATCGGTCATTCAGAAGCCAGCGTTACGCCAGTGATCGATGGATTCGTGCTTAGGAAAGGTTCGCCTCACGTACCTTCTGGAAGATCATCAATTTACTGAGCCACGCGGGGTGCAGGACTCGTGCATTCATCTTTACCGGCGTTGGTTCACCAAAGAGCCAAGCATATACTTACCCAACCTAACCAAGGCCGTCGTGGCATTAATCTGCTCCCGCACCAATTAATTGCCAACAAAGCAGTGAGTCGGTATTCGAGTGCCATCTTATTCACTTACCCAAGACCCCCTCCACAAGCCCGTAGATCCAGGTGTCGACCCCCGGTTTAATGTACGCGAGGATCGCTTCCAGGGCATCACAAATAGTTGGCGGAACTGGGCCGAAAACCGGGAGGTCGATGAATGGATACACAGCGTCGGCTCCGTCCTGGACCAGGGATGGAATGAACAGTACGCCCTTCCCTTTCATTCGACGGATCCGGCTTATATCAAATACTGGAAGGGCCGTTGCTGCGAGAGGTGCAAGACAATATGAATTCCCAACAGGGTACAACTATTATTTCGCTACCGAGAGATTCGAAGTTGGAGAACTCTTTTTCGCGCATCCTCAGCACCTACAGGCAAGTGTTCGCTCAATGCAGGCTCCCAGTGTACCCTGCCTGCTTTATTAAATTGATGGACACAGACCTCCAACCCCAATCTGCCAAAATCACTCCCTCAACTTATCAGTGCTTCCGTGACCTCATGCGATCCAGACATCCGCCAAGTTTTACTGAGTAACGTGGTGTTCGGCGGAGGAGGGAGCTTGTTTTCTGGCCTTGCGGACAGGCTGAACAACGAATTGAACAGAATATTCAACCACGTGAGTCTACTCCACCTTTCCAGGGACACCCAAAATCTTATCATTCTCCAGGCTAAAATACACGCCCCGGGGAACCCCACTGAGCGACGCTACGGTGGTTGGCTCGGTGGGAGTATCCTCGCGAGTTTGGGTACGTTCCATCAACTTTGGATAAGTAAGGAAGAGTGGCAGGTATGCGTTGCTTTCATATGCGCTGGTCATACGTAAATGCGCTGATAATTAATTCCACAGGAACACGGCCGGCCTATCGTAGGCCAGCGCTGTAAGTAGGTTGTTGATAGGATGCAAAATAATTGCTATGCTCTTCCGCCACGCCTCCCGCGCCTCCCCCAGGTTCAGTAGCCTGCGCGAATGCCTTGTCGAACCCGACGTAGTACTCGATCCCCGAATCGCCTTCTATTACGCACGCGCTGGGATGCCTTGGGGGTTCACTGGTCGGGGCGTTCGTTGGGGTGGAATGATGTATGGATTTGCTGGTGTTAACCACCTTCCCCTTTCCCTCTGCGTGTGGCCCCGAGGGGTTGACATTGGATTGGTAAAGGATTCCCTCAATGGCAATGCTAGAGGTCAAGTGAGACCTAGTGGACCCAGCAGGTGCACTTAGACGTACGATAGCACGCTTGCCGTGTGGCACCTCCACTCGATCATCCGGAACAGTTCCAAGCACTTCTCGAGTAACTCTCTATCTTGGGTAGTATCCTCCAAGGGGCGTTGACTCAACATATTGATGAGGAAGGTGCAAGCCGCTGCAAATAGTGCGCTCTGATAATTCCAAGTTTGTCAGTCTTGGGAGCCCGTGCCAAAAGACCTGCGACGATACCTCGTAGCTTATGAGATCGGCACTTAGCCGGGGTTTTAATTTGTAGAGAAGGCTGAAACAGGCCAAGGCAGAGTTCGTACACATTGCTGTCGCGGCAGGTGCGAGCGGCGAGTCCTTCCTGCTGGGAAGTGTAAACGGTCTTCTGACCCACATTCTAAACTTATGGTAGTGCGTGTGTAGGTATATAGACTGCCTGACAAACTCAGGGTCCGTGGGAGGTTCGAAAGATAACTGCCTCACTGCGCAAATGTCAAGGCACTGATCTGGGTTGCGAGAATGAACAAACTCACGGTGTCCGGGTACAGATTTCGCCCATTTGTCCATCTCAACGTCAAGTGCCCAAAACATCTGCTTCTCCGCTTCTGAATCACGGAAGGAGATATCTCGATTAGGCGGATACTGGTTGGATCATTGAGTGGCCGCCAAGGATGTAATCCTACGAGGAATCACTCACGAGCAGTCGGATCACGTCCGTTTGAAGATGGAAGAGGTTAATCATCAGGATGAACATCGTGAGCTTGGAGGGTTTCCCAGGAGGTTGCTTGAACCCCTCCGTCCCACCATCCACAGCCCAGTATTCATCGTCGCAATCGATGGGGAGATCGAGATCGAAGCTGAAGAGGCGATCAGCGGAGGATGAAATGCTGGTGCTCTGTTACCCACTCTTCCGGTCTAATGGAACACACCCGTCCAAGCGTCGCACTGACGAGACGTTCGTAGTTGAGTAGAACCCTTCCGGCTGCCATTAGCAGTTTTGCTTGACATCCGGTTGACACAAAAGAAAGTGCTCACCAAAAGACACGCTTCCACAGTTCACCCTCCACTGTGGGCTTGCTTCCGTATGTCTTCATGTGATTTGCCCCAACGCTCTCGGCAAGCCTCACGCCTATCCCGAGAGTGGCCCACCTCATTGGTGTGGGAAAACCATCCATGCATATAGCGTGCAGCTGGAAACGAAGGTGTTTCAACACGGACTCCAGGAGCTAGCACTCTCACAAACAACCTACTTACGCAAAAGTATTGAACCTCAAACAGCGTAGCCGTCGACGTAAACGGATTCTTCATCACCCGACGAGTTTGGGAAAGCCAGTGCGCGACGCGGCAATTAACGGCCCCAGGGGGGACATCGGAGAGGTAGGGATGGTTGGTGAATCGGGCCCCGATTGCGCACACCACGAGCAAAAGGCTCCCAAACTCATGATTACGTTGGTGGAGGTCTTGGTCGAGTAACCGCTGGAACGTTGGGCGGTGTAATATCGGAAAATAGATGTTTGAGTGGGAGAAGTAAGTATCAACCAAGGGAGCGATGATGTCCGCTGGCGGGAACTCCAAACAACTAGAGGATGGACCCGGTTGAGGACTCATCCACTGTGGCTGGTAAGCGCACTGCCAGAGAAGGCACAATACTAGGGGCAAACTCACGCTCTGAACTTCCCAGAATTCCTGCCGACGGTTTGGAAACCTTTCTTTGAAGGTCATAGGGCGGTATTTCGCCCCATCGCGAAATTCAAGAGCAGACTCGACCAGTCCATGAACGCTCGCGGAGCCATGGTACTCTCCTCTGTGTGTGTGTGCGGTGTCGGCGATTATGGAGACCTCAGCATCCTTGGCGCCTCGGGAAGGATGAGCGTCAACGCGCTCACCGCTAGGCAGAAGGAATCTAGAAGGAAGAATCGGATTGCTTGGAGGTGGCAGGGCGGGCCCGCCGCGATCATCATCAAGAAGGTCGCCCAAATCTTGGTCAGGAGCATACTGGGATAGATCAGCGATCGTGTGCTGCGGGGGGCACTGGTACCCCTGACTTACCAGCTTTACGAGACGCTCCACACTCGCGATACGCAGCTGCAAGTCCTCGATGTACCTGAGTGCACAACATATGGTAAGTGAAGCGCACACGGTGAGATCACAGGAGCCATGATTTACGCTTTCGTTCCCCACTTCTATAGACATTACAGGGCACAGGGGTGTCACCAAACCCGTCTGGATACTGCAAGCAATATATGTAGAAGACCCACCAGGGCATTTGCTGGAGTCCCGTACTGGCAAAGTTGTCTATGTCTCTTGCAGTTGCTACAAACGCCGTCTCCGTTTTGGTGGCCATCACCTGGATATCGACGGTTTCTCGTTGGTCGCGAATAATCTAGCCGGGTCATAAATACCCACATTTCACTTGCAAAAGACGTGGTCCGAGTCAGCACAAAGCCCATCTGTGAAGTAATTTACCACGAGTTCGCACCTCTTCTGGTTCTGCAGGCGTCGCACGCTTGCAGGGTCTTGCGTCGTATGAGCGTACTCGGGATGGTGGAGGACATTGTTCAAGGGGCGGAAGTCTACGTGAGGGATTGTTCTCGTCGTGTCACTCTAGGACATTTATATACATGTAACATAGCATCCCCGTTCCGTGCGGAAGCTTGCACAGTGGTAACTCCGAAACAAAAGGGCGTCTTCTCAGCGCTGGCGGAACCTTGCTTGCCAACCAGGGTCGACTGTGATTGAAGGCTGATCGACATTACAAAGGCATCCATAGCTGTCAAGAAAAGTTGACCGTTTGGGAAGGCTAGGGGGAGGGCTGTTCAAGAAAGGGGGCAGCGAAACGCTCAGACCGTCAGCGCGCTCGTTTTGGGGGGTGTTCGGAGGTGCTTAGGTGGACAAAACGCGGTGTGATTTGTGGTATTTGATGAACCTGAGGGGGAGTAGTTGGTTCTTTGGGGGGTGTATGTTTTCCTTGTCGCTATTGCTGTCATACCGGGGACGCCTGGTTGAGATGGGAGATCCGAAATGGCCACCCCTCGGTGGCAGTTACTTCCGGGAGTTTGACGAGCGGAGGCAGTCCCACATCAGTAAACCATAAACAAACCCCTCGGTTACTCGACAGAGGATCGCTGATGTGAAATATTCTTGACATCTCGACCGTGCAATTGTTGGGTTGCGCCGGCGTAGGCGCTGCCGCTAGAATATATTTGGGCCAGGGAAGCTTTTTGTCTTGCAAACGAGCTTATCTCACGGGGAGCCCCGGCGATCCACCTCGATAGAATCGAATAGATGGATCAAGATAACAGGAGTCGGAAGTAAAAGTTTGGGGACTGAGGGCCCGGGAGGATCATTGCATAATGGTATGATGCTCTGATGCAAGGGACGTTTGATGAGGAACGATCGCGTTGTAAGTGATCGTACGTTCTGAGCGGTGTCAATCCCTGTGTATGCCGGCAAACTCAGGGAAACAGCTGCAGCTCAGCAGCTTGGTTTCTTGTGATTCTCGGACCGGTTACTACTGAGACCATCCGCCTACACAGATGGAACAAGCTACACAGGTGGCTTTGTCAAACCCGGAGTCAAACCTGTCCGTCAGGTCTCA
>Ga0307511_10000369_pt1 | contig 47860 bp, 39 predicted proteins | sample 13_EM_MG_FD_200266 | JGI IMG/M metagenome (GOLD analysis project Ga0307511, IMG submission 200266) | Populus trichocarpa ectomycorrhiza microbial communities from riparian zone in the Pacific Northwest, United States - 13_EM | ecosystem: Host-associated > Plants > Roots > Unclassified | place... | reverse complement strand
CAAGACCCTGGGCGCGGCGGCGGACAGCGCACTGCCGCTGCCGACGCAGCCCGACCCCTGGGGCGTCTACGCCCGCGCGCTGGCCGCGCAGCCCTTCCTGGAGCGCTTTCCGCTGCTGCTGCGCGGCGCGCCGCAATTGCAGGGCGAACGCTGGGCCTTGCGCCTGGAAGACGGTGCGCTGCTGGCCATGCACCCGCAATTCCAGCATGGCTGGCAGTTGCTGGCCCTGTGCGGCGGCGCGCCCATTGCCTTGTTCGGGGAATGGGACGGCGACAGTTTCCTGCCCTGGTCGGCACAGGTAGATGGCCGGGTGTGCAACCTCGACGACCTGCTGCGGGAGGCCGCGTGAAAGCCCACGCCGACGCCGCGCGCCTGCTGATCGCGGGCACCAGCCGCACCCCGGTGCCGCCGCAAGCCACCCTGGCGCAGCACGCGCCCGCCGCGCTGGCTCCCCTGCTGGCGCGCGTGGGCGAGGGCGCGTCCGATGAATCGAGGCTGTGGCAGACCCTGGCGGCGCTGGACTGGACGCGGCGCGCCGGCTTCACGCCCGCGCCCCAGGCCACTGCCGCGCCCGAGGTGGCCGCGCCCGATCGCCTGGCCCCCTGCGGCACGCGCGCCGAAGCCTTGCTGCGCCAGATGCTGGGCGGATTGGACCCGCAGCTGATCGCCGAATGGCTGCTGCTCGCCGCGCGCCACGGCGGGCGCATCCCGCACGGCCTGCTGCCCGCGCTGCTCGACCTGGGCGCGCGCGCGGCCGACCTGCGCCCCGCCATCCGCGCCGCCGCCGATGAACGCGGCCGCTGGCTCGCGCGCCTCAATCCACGCTGGCATTACGTGCGGGAGACCGGCGCGCAAACCGCCGACACCAGCGCCCTGCAACAGCTCTGGGACACCGGCGGCCCCGAGGAACGCGCCGGCGCGCTGCAGCGCTGGCGCGAGCTGGCACCCGATGCCGCGCGCGCCGCGCTCGAAGCGGGCTGGAAAAGCGAGGCCCCGGAAACACGCGCCAAATTCCTGCGCCTGCTCGCCACCGGCCTGGCGGGCGCCGACGAGGCTTTTCTCGAAACCGCGCTGGACGACAAACGCAAGGAAGTGCGCGGCGCCGCCGCCGAACTGCTGCAGCGCCTGACCGGTTCAGCGCTGGTGGCGCGCATGCGCGAACGCGTCGCCGCGCTCGTCAAGGTGGAAAGCCGCCTGCTGCTGGGCAAGAAGCTCACGGTCGAATTGCCGGGCGAAGCGACCAAGGCAATGCAGCGCGACGGCGCGGGCCGCGACAAGCGCCCGCGCCTGGGCGAGAAGGCCGCCGCGCTGGCCGACATGGTGGCGGCCCTGCCGCTGGCGCACTGGTCGGCGCTGCTCGATGCAGAACCGGCCAAGGCGCTCGATCTGCTGCTGGCCAATGAACACCGCGAAGCCTTCGTCACCGGCCTCACCGAAGCCTGCCTGCGCGACCCCGCCGCCGATTCCGGCTGGACCCTGGCGCTGCTGGCGCGGTGGCTGAAAATGGAACGGCATCTGATCCACTACTTTGCCGACGACTTCCCGTCCGCCGCGCTGGGCCTGCCACCGGCGCAGGCCGAGGCGGCGCTGCTGGCCTGGGTGCGCGAGAGTCCCCGGCAGTGGCGCGACGACGAGCCGGTGGCGGTGCTGCTGGCCCATACGGTGCGGCCCGGCCGCGCCTGGGGGCGCGCGCTGTCGCTCGCGGTAATCGAGCGCCTGGGCGCGAGCCGCGCGGTGCTGCGCCAGCCCTACAGCATGCTGCGCGGCCAGGCGCAAAATTACGCCTATGCCGTCGACCCCGGCGCGGCAGCCGAATACGAGGTCTTCTGGCCCGGGCCGGATCCGGACGACACCCCGGCCTGGACCCGCATGCAGGACGAATTCCTCGGCCTGGCACGCCGCCGCCACGATCTGACCACCAGCTTTACAGGAGAGCCCCATGGCCAATGAGAACAACATCCTGCGCGCCCACGCCGAGCAGCAGTACGCCCACGAACTCGAGGCCCTGGCGGCAATCGACAAGAAGCCGCGCCCGCCCTCCTGGAAGCTCTCGCCCTGGGCGGTGTCGCAATACCTGCTCGGCGGCAAGCTGGAAAACGGTGTCGAGATCGTGCCCAAGTACATCGGCAACAGGCGCCTGATCGAAGTGGCCGTGGCCACCCTGGCGACCGACCGCGCGCTGCTGCTCCTGGGTGTGCCGGGCACCGCCAAGTCCTGGGTCTCGGAACACCTGGCCGCCGCCATCTCCGGCAACTCCACCCTGCTGGTGCAAGGCACCGCCGGCACCTCGGAAGAGACGGTGCGCTACGGCTGGAACTACGCGCTGCTGCTGGCCAAGGGCCCCTCGCTGGAGGCGGTGGTGGAAAGCCCGGTGATGCGCGCGATGCGCAAGGGCACCATCGCGCGCATCGAGGAACTCACGCGCATCCCCGCCGACGTGCAGGACAGTTTCATCACCATCCTCTCGGAGAAGGTGCTGCCGATCCCCGAGCTGGAGGCCGAGGTGCAGGCGACCAAGGGCTTCAACGTGATCGCCACCGCGAACGACCGCGACCGCGGCGTCAACGACCTGTCTTCCGCGCTCAAGCGGCGCTTCAATACCGTGGTGCTGCCGCTGCCGGCGACCCTGGAGGAGGAGGTGCGGATCGTCGAGACGCGCGTCGCCAGCCTGGGCCGCGCGCTGGAGCTGCCGACCGAAAAGCCGGCGCTGGAGGAGATCCGGCGCGTGGTCACCATCTTCCGCGAACTGCGTGCCGGGGTGACCGCCGACGGCAAGACCAAGCTCAAGACCACCAGCGCCACCATGAGCACCGCCGAGGCGATCTCGGTGGTGACCGGCGGCATGGCGCTGGCCGCGCATTTCGGCGACGGCGAGATGAAAGGCGCGGACATCGCCGCCGGCATGATCGGCGCCATCATCAAGGACCCGACGCAGGACCGCGTCGCCTTTCTCGAATACCTGGAGACCATCGTCAAGGAGCGCGACGGCTGGAAAGACCTGTACCGCGCCTGCCGCGAGGTGGTGTAGGGACGCGCCGTGACGGTCCATTTCCTCGGCGTACGCCATCACGGCCCGGGCTGCGCGCACAGCCTGGCCGCGGCATTGGAGGCGCTCGGCCCGGATTGCATCCTGATCGAGGGGCCGCCGGAGGCGGACGCGCTGATCCCCTATGCGCTGCATGAGGAGATGCGCCCGCCGGTGGCCTTGCTGGTGTACATGCCGGAGGACCCGCGGCAGGCGGTGTTCTACCCGTTCGCGGAGTTCTCGCCCGAATGGCAGGCGCTGCGCCATGGCGTGCGCACGCAGGTACCGACCCGCTTCATCGATCTGCCGCAGGCCTTCCGGCTCAAGGCCAGGGCCGCGCCGCCGGAACAGGAGCCCGCGCAATCCGGCGGGCCGGTCGTGGAAGACTCGCCCGACGCCGATGCACCGGCCGGGGATGGAGATGAGGACGAGGATGCGGAGGACGCAAGCCATACCGACCCGCTGAGCGCCCTCGCGCAGGCCGCCGGCTACAGCGACGCTGACACCTGGTGGGAACACCTGGTCGAGGAGCGCCGCGACAGCCTGGACCTGTTCGCCGCCATCGCCGAGCTGATGAAGGCGACGCGCCAGGACGAGGCCGGCGCCTGGATCGAGCCGGGCAGCGTGACCGAGGCGCGCCGCGAGGCGCACATGCGCCAGATGCTGCGCGCGGCGCAGAAGGAAGGCTACGCGCGCATCGCGGTGGTGTGCGGGGCCTTTCACGTGCCGGCACTGGCCCGCGAAGACATCAGGCAAAAGGACGACGCGGCCCTGCTCAAGGGCCTGGCCAAGGTGAAGACCGCCGCCACCTGGGTGCCCTGGAGCTATGGCCGCCTGACCTATTACAGCGGCTACGGCGCCGGCATCCATGCGCCGGGCTGGTACGAACACCTGTGGCGCAACCCGGAACGCGCCGGGCTGCGCTGGCTGATGGACGCGGCGCAGCTGATGCGCAAGAACGACCTGGAGGCCTCCTCGGCGCACGTGATCGAGGCGGTGCGCCTGGCCGACTCCCTGGCCGCCTTGCGCGAGCGCCCGCGCGCCGGCCTGAGCGAGCTGACCGAGTCGGTGCGCGCGGTGTTCTGCGGCGACAGCGACGCGCCGCTGCAACTGATCTCGCGCGAGCTGCTGGTGGCCGACCGGCTCGGCGCGGTGCCGGCCAGCATGCCGATGCTGCCCCTGCCACGCGACGTGGAGACGCAGCAGAAGCGCCTGCGCCTGGCGGCGCGCGCCGACCGCACCACCCTCGACCTGGACCTGCGCGAACCGGCGCATCTGGAGAAGAGCGTATTCCTGCACCGCCTCGGCCTGCTCGGCATCCGCTGGGGCAAGGCGCAGACGGCGCGCGGCAAGTCGGGCACCTTCCACGAAATCTGGAACCTGGCCTGGGAGCCGGAGTTCAGCATCCGCCTGATCGAGGCCAACGTGTGGGGCGGCACGGTGCAGGCGGCGGCCACCGGTTTTGCCCTGCACCGCGCCGGCGAAGCGAAGATCTTGCCGGAGCTGACCGCGCTGGTCGAGCAGGTGCTGCTGGCCGACCTGCGCGACAGCGTGGCGGGCGTGATGGCGGCGCTCGACGGCATGGCCGCGCGCACCAGCGACGTGGGCCTGATGCTCGAGGCCCTGCCGCCGCTGGCCAATGCGCTGCGCTACGGCAACGTGCGCGGCACCGACATGGCGGCGATCGGCCAGGTGGTGGATGGCCTGGTGACGCGCGCGGCGATCGCGCTGCTGCCCGGCACGCAAGGGCTGAACGACGAGGCCGCCGCCGATCTCTTCCCCAAGCTGACGGCGGCGGACCATGCGGTGCGGCTGACGCAGTCCGAGGCGCTGGAGCAGGCCTGGACCGCGGCGTTGCGCGCGGTGGCCGACGGCAGCGGCTGCCACCCGCTCCTGGCCGGGCGCGCCTGCCGCATCCTGCTCGACCAGGGCGCCTGGCAGCCGGAGGAGGCGGCGCGGCGCCTTGGCCTGGTGTGTTCCAACCCGCACGCGGCCGGCGGCGCGGCGCTCGGCGCGGCGCACTGGATCGAAGGCTTCCTGCAGGGCAGCGGTTCGCTGCTGGTGCACCAGGACGCGCTGTTCGCCATCATCGACGCGTGGCTGGCCGGACTGGGCGCGGAGCTGTTCCAGGAATTGCTGCCCCTGTTGCGCCGTACCTTCGGCGCCTTTGATGCGGCGGAAAAACAGCGCATCTACGAGCGCGCCCAGGATCCGGCCGGAACCGCCATGGCGGCAGGTGCCGGCGCGGGTGCCGGCACGGACGCCGGCCTGGACCCGGAACGCGCGGCCCTGATACTGCCCACCTTGTACCGGCTCTACGGCATCACGCCCCCTGCCGGGCCCGGCGGAGCAAACCCATGAGCACACCGGAAGACAAGCTGCGCCGCTGGCGCCTGGCCCTGGGCGCGGACGCGGGGCCGCAGGCCGTCTCCCTTTCCGGCGACGACGTGGGTATGGACCGTACCCTGGCCGCGCTGTACGACGGGCAGAACAGCGAGAAGCGCCAGGGCGGCCTGGGCTCCTCGGCGCCCAACGTGGCGCGCTGGCTGGGCGACATCCGCCAGTACTTTCCATCGGACGTGGTGCAGGTGATGCAGAAGGATGCGCTGGAGCGCCTCGGCCTCACGCGCATGCTGCTGGAGCCGGAAATGCTGCGCGCGGTCGAGCCCGATGTGCATCTGGTGGCGACGCTGCTGTCGCTGAACCGGGTGATGCCGTCGAAAACGAAAGAGACGGCGCGCCAGGTGGTGCGCAAGGTGGTTCAGGACCTGGAAAAGAAACTCGGCGAGCCGCTGCGCCAGGCGGTGACCGGCAGCCTGAACCGGGCCATGCGCAACCGGCGCCCGCGCCACAACGAGATCGACTGGCTGCGCACCATCCGCGCCAACCTGCGCCACTACCAGGCGGAGTACCAGACCATCGTTCCGCACACCCGCATCGGCTTCGGGCGCAAGGGACAGTCGCTCAAGGACATCGTGCTGTGCATCGACCAGAGCGGCTCGATGGCACCCTCGGTGGTGTACGCCAGCGTGATGGGCGCGGTGCTCGCCTCGATCAAGGCGGTGAGCACCTCGGTGGTGGTGTTCGACACCGCGGTGGTCGACCTGACCCACCTGCTGAGCGACCCGGTCGAGGTGCTGTTCGGCACCCAGCTGGGTGGCGGCACCGACATCAACAAGGCGCTGGCCTATTGCCAGGGCCTGGTGCGGCGCCCGCAGGACACCATCTTCGTGCTGATCAGCGACCTCTACGAAGGCGGCAACAATGCCGAGATGATCCGGCGCGCCGCCACCCTCAAGCAGAGCGGGGTCAACATGGTGGCCCTGCTGGCGCTGGACGACAACGGCGCGCCTTCCTACGACCACCGCAACGCGGAGCAGTTCGCCGCGCTGGGCATTCCCTCGTTCGCCTGCACGCCCAACCTGTTTCCCGACCTGATGGCGGCGGCGATCAAGAAGCAGGACCTGGCGCAATGGGGCGCGCAGCACCTGGGCAAGGACGCGAAATAAAAAAGGCCGGTACGGGTTGCCCCGTACCGGCCGTGAAGCACAACTCACCTGCTCCGCATTTTTGCTCTTGCTTTAGCGGATTTTCACCAGGTCTTTCAGCACGCCGTCCAGGCCACCGAACACCGAGATCTTGTCGATCTTCTCGGTCACCTTTTCCAGCGTTTCCAGCTCTTTCAGACGCAGGGCGATCGGGCTGTCTTCCATCACCTTGGCGGTGTTGAGCAGAGAACGCGTTGCCGCGGTCTCTTCGCGGCGGCGGATCACGTTGGCTTGCGCCACCTTTTCCGCCTCCACCACCTTGGCCAGCAAGATCTTCATCTCGCCGGGCAGGATGATGTCCTTCACGCCCACCGAATCGACTTCCAGGCCGAAGCCTTCGACGCGGCGCGCGATATGGCTGCCCACCACCGCGTCGAGCGCGCCCTTGTCTTCGAGCAGCTCGTCGAGGGTGCGCGTACCCACCGCCGCGCGCAGGCCGAACTGGAGTTCCTTGTACAGGTAGTCCACCGGCTTGGCCTGCCGCGCGTAGGCCACCAGCACGTCGCTGATGCGGTAGCCCGCCGTCAGGTTCACGCGCAGGGCCACCTTGTCGCGGGTGAGGATTTCCTGGCCTGCCACTTCCAGCACCTGCATGCGCAGATCGACGATGTCGGCGCGGATGTCGCGGCCGGCGCGCCAGTAGGCGTGCATGCCGGCCTGGAGCAGCGCGTGCACCTTGCCGTCGACGTGCAGCACCGCGACCTGGTGCTGCGGCACCAGCACGCCGTACACGCCGGATGCGCCGGTGACCTTGGCGGTGAAGCCGCCGCGGCCGTCGTGCATGATCAGTTGCGGCACCAGCAAAGGCGCGAGCGCGAACTCGCCGCTGATGTCGATCTTGTCCACGCGCACGTCAACGTAGCCGTTCCAGTACAGGCGGCGGGTGTTCGGCGCCAGCACTTCGGCGAGCAGGCCGTTCTCGTAACGCAGGCCGATTTCCCGCGGGCCGGTCTCGACCAGCTGGAACTCGCGCGCCACCAGTTCGGGCTCGGCCTTGACCAGGTAGTCGGCCAGGCGGTGCTCGAAACGCGCCTGCGACAGCGCGAACTTTTCCACCGTCAGGCGGTTAAGCGGATCAAGGTAGGCGTGCTCGCCAGCGCCCAGCACGGTGACAAAATCGCCGCGTTTGAACAGCAGTGCGCGCTCGTCTTTCTTGATGTGAAACTTGCGCATGAACATGAAATTCTCCTTATGCAAATCGTAAAAAGCCAAAGAACAAAAATGGGCCGGCTTCCCGGTCGCCCGACGGGCGCCGCCTGGACATCGGGCGGGAAATGGGCCGCGTTCCCGGCCGCGCGGTTTGGACTCCCGTGCCGCCGGAGTCTTTTGCCGCGCGCCGCGAACTGTTGCCCACTCGCGCCCGCGCACCATGCGGCGCACAGGTCGGGCGGCGGTGCGGCCTTGCGCGCTGCGTTGCGCAAGGCCGCGTGAAGCCTGCCCGGGTACTGCGTTAGTCACCTTTACAGGGTGATTCCCACGGGAGTCGAACCCGCGACCGATCGATTCAAAATCGATTGCTCTGCCAGACTGAGCTAGGGAACAGTTGGTGGAGAATGCAGAATTCGAACCTGCGACCTCGGGCCACAAAGGCCCGCGCTCTGCCAGACTGAGCTAATTCCCCCTGCATATCCATCCCTCCCGCGCCATCGGTACACGCCTCGCCGATATTCCAGGCCAGGCGCGCCAGCGAGGACTCACGAGCCTCTGGCCGCTGACAACACGCTCAGGATGAATTCTTGTGGGGCGGCCCGATGTTCCGGGCCGCCCCGATTGCTTCATGCCGCTAGTTCAGCCAACGGCTGTGCTTCGGCAGCTTCGCCGCCAGGTACTCCATCTGGTCGGCCAGGATGTTGCGGCCGGACAGGATGAAATGCTCATAGCGGCAAGGCGCGTACGGCACGTAACGCAGGTGCATGCGCGCTTCCTCGGGCGTGCGCGCCGCCTTGCGTTCGTTGCACGCGCGGCAAGCGGTGACCACGTTGCTCCACACGTCCCGTCCGCCGCGCGAACGCGCCAGCACGTGGTCGCGCGTCAGTTCGCCGCGATGAAACTCATCGCCGCAGTAGGCGCACAGGTGGTGGTCGCGACGGAACAGCAGGTCGTTGCGGTCGCCCAGCGGGATCGACTCGCGCAGCACCTTCGCCATCGCCTCCGAGCCGGCCACCGCGATGATGGGCGGGCTCTCGATCAGCGAGCGGCTGCCGTCGTTCTTCACGCCGCCGCGAAACAGCACGACCGGCTCGCCCACGGTCCACGCCACTTTCGAGACAGCGTGATAAGTGACCGCGTCTTCGGCCGACAGCCATCTGAAGGGTTGGCCCGCGAGGTTGAGCGCGAGGATCTGCATGGAAATACCACTGCCTTTCTTCTATCTCTTGCGCATGTGCGCATCCTTCCAACAAAACGCCGGCATTGTTCCGCTGCCGGCTGACGGGAACAATCCGGGAATATGGTTCAACGGTGGTGGACGCTCGCGGGATCGATACCTAAGGACATCCGGTGTGTAAGACCGGCGCTCTGCCAGCTGAGCTAAACGTCCGTTGAAGAGGTAACCCTCCGTGGACTCGAACCACGGGACCTCCGGTCGCTTGCGCGCCGGCGCTCCACCTCTGAGCCAAGGGGCATTGAAAATGATTGGTGCGCGCGCCGGGACTTGAACCCGGAATGCCATTCGCGGCGCCGGGCTCTCGACCCGGTGCGTTTACCTGTTTCGCCACGCGCGCGATGTAACGATGAATGGTTCGGGCAGGATTCGAACCCGCGGCCTTCACCTTATGAGGGTGCTGCTCTCGCCGATTGAGCTACCGAACCGAAGCTGTCACGCCTGCGTTGCCTCTTGCGCAAAGCGCGCCCCCTCGACCAGCGCCGCATGCTTGCGGATGTAGCGCATGAACAGGATGGCCTTGTCTTCACTGAGCATCACCGCGTTGCCGAGGTCTTCGATCGGCACCGGGAAAACGAAACCGCATTCGGTCTCGTACCAGAGTTCATTCTCCCGAAAGGAGCGGAAGCGGACTTTGCGGCCCCCGCTCACCATGGTCTTGATATCCATTGCTGCTCCTTGTGAAATGGTCTGCGCGGCTGGATTTGAACCAGCGGTCTCCTGCTCCCAAGGCAGGCGGATTGGACCGGACTTTCCTACGCACAGAGATTGAAAAACTGGTCGCCGCAGATGGATTCGAACCACCGACCTCCCGCTTATCGGGCGAGGGCTCTACCGCTGAGCTATACGACGAAAGTGTTCGCGCGGCCCCGCATCAATCGCGGCCGCGAAATGGCGTCCGTCTTTCCGGGCTGTCCAGGGCAGACGCGTGATGCGCCTCCGCCCTCCCGTTCCCTCATACCCGTTCCTTGCCAGGAGGCCCCGGTGAAGCCTGGCGCATTCACGGCGGGCGCTTGCTTCCGCACCCGTCGGCGGTGTTGCCGTTCCAGGCCACTATTTGGCTTGTCCGCCTGGACTCGGACAGGTGTTGCGTACAGGTATTGCGTACCACAGCGAGGCCGCAAGGCTTTGCCGAAGGATCCCCATGTAGAGCGCGCCCTGAGGGATTCGAACCCCCGACCCGCAGGGTAGAAGCCGGCTGCTCTGATCCGCTGAGCCAAGGGCGCATATCCGTGACGCAAGAGCGCCGGAACACAGGCGTCGGGAAGGAGGGATTCGAACCCTCAATGAAGCTGCTCCGAGTTCACTCTCGGGGGCAGCCGTGTCTGCCGGTTCCACCACTTCCCGTCTGGCCGGGCCAGGGTGCGTTCGAGGCGCGGCGCGCGTCCTCTGCAATAATGTCGCCATGCTGGTCCGCAACCCCCTGCTCCTTTTGCCCGCGCATGTGATCAACGGCATCGCCGTCGCGCTGGGGGTGGCCAGCGTGCAGGCCCTGGTCACCGCGATCGGCGGACACGGCGCGGCGCTGGCGGCGCTGACCGGGGCAATCTGCTCCAGCCTGGCCGACGTGCCCGTTACGCCCAGCCGCACCTGGCGGCGCGTGCTGTTGGCCGGGGCGATCGCCTGCGTGGTCAGCGTGTTTGTGCATGCGGTGCGCGCGCACCCACTGGTGCTGGGCTTCGCGGTCGGCATCATCGCCTTCATCTCGATCATGACCCTGGCCTGGGGACCGCGCGCGGGGCCGATCTCCTTTGTTGGCGTGCTCGCCTTCATCTTCACCATGGCCGCGCCGGAAGCCGAGAGCTTCGGGCAGATCCTGCGCGAGGCCGGCTGGACGGCACTGGGCGCGACGCTGTATTTCGGCTGGTCGCTGCTCTCTTCCAGCCTGTTGCAGCGGCGCCTGCGCACGCTTGCGCTGGCTGACGCGCTGGAAGTCACCGCGCAACTGCTGCGCTCACGGGCGCGCCTGCTGGAAGAGCGGCCACGCACCGGCGAGGCTTCCGAGGTGCTGCAAGCCTGGATCGAGAATGAAGCGCGGCTGGACGAGCGCCTGCAACTGGCGCGCGACCTGGTGCTGGAAAATCTGGAGAACGTAAGCGCGCGGCACCAAGCCACCTTGCTGCTGCTCACCATCGACCTGCGCGACACCCTGCTCGCCAGCGAGCTCGACACCGACCTGCTCGGCACCGACCCGCCCGGCCAGCGCATCCGCGAAATTCTTTCCCTCAGCCTGCTCACCTATGCGCTGGCGGTCGACGAGATGGAAGAAGCCGTACGCTTTCGCCGCCCGCTGCCGGCACAGCGCGACATGCGGACCATGCTGGAGTCGCTCGCCGACCCCGGTGTGTTTCCCGAAGGCGATGCGCGCATCCGCCTGCTCGGCACCCTGCTCGACCGCGGCCGTCACATGCGCGACGACCTGGGCCAGATGCAGGCGCTGCTGCACGGCGGCCCCGACCACTTGCCGCTCAACCAGGAGGAGTTGCGCCTGTTCATCTCCGCCGAGGGCTGGCCGCTCTCCGCGCTCAAGCGCCACGCCACCTTCCGCTCGCCGGTGCTGCGCCACGCGCTGCGCGGCGGCATCGCCTTGTCCGCCGCCTACTTCATCGGCGAGGCCTTGCCCTGGGCCTCGCACCCGGTCTGGTTGATCCTCAGCGTCGCCGTGGTCTTGCGCGGCAACCTGGAGCAGACCCTGTCGCGGCGCAATGTGCGCGTGGCGGGCACGGTGCTGGGCTGCCTGGTCATTCTCGGCCTCTCGCGCCTGGGCGCGGGCTGGGTCTCGAACGCCACCTTCATTGTCGCCGTCGGCATCGCGCATTCCTTCGCCACCAGGCGCTATCTCGTCACGGCGACAGCCGCCACCGTGATGGCGCTGCTGCAGGCTCACCTGGCCAGCCCGGGCGACGGCTTCGCGGTGTTCGAGCGCATCGGCGACACTTTCCTCGGCGCGCTACTCGCCTGGGGCTTCAGCTATGTGCTGCCGTCGTGGGAGAAGCGCGCGCTGCCCGCGATCCTCACCCGCGTGCGCAAGGCGCTGGCGCAGTTGTCGGCCGAGGTGCTGCACTGGCCCGACAAGGGCGCGCCGGAATTGCAGCTGCGCCTGGCGCGGCGCGAGGTATATGAAGCGCTGGGCAGTGTGGCTGCCAGCGCGCAGCGCACCGGCGTCGAGCCAGAACGGGTCCGGCTCTCCCTCAATGCACTGGCCGCGGTACTGCGTCACAGCCACGCGCTGCTGGCGCACCTGGCCTCGGTGCGCGTGATGCTCGCGCGGCGCACCGATGAGCTGGACCGGCCCGAAGCGGAGGCCGCCTTGCAGGCCTCCGCCGCCGTGATCAAGCGGGCGCTGGACACGGAGGCGCAACCCGCGGCCGATGCCGCGCAGGAAGAAGCCGGCGTTCCAGACCTGCCGACACAGCTGGCCGGCGCGGCCCTGATGCCCTGGTTGCATCGCCGGCTCAAGCTGGCCGAGCAATCGGCCCTGAGCGTGGCGCACGCCGCGCAATCCCTGCGGCCCGTGCCGAAACCGAAGACCTGAGGATGTCTGGCGGAAGGTGGAGGGATCGAACCTCCGAGCCGCAGTAGCAGCCACGGTTTAGCAAACCGCTCCATTACCTCTCTGGCAACCTTCCCGCGAAGAACAACTGGAGCCGCCGGCAGGAATTGAACCCGCAACTTCCCCGGTCGAAACGGGTCACTCTGGTCCATTGAGTTACGGCGGCGTTGATGCATGGCAACCCGTGACGGATTCGAACCGCCGTCTTCGGTTTTGGAGACCGAGGCCCTGGCCACTGGACGAACGGGTTGTTGATATTGAAATGGCTGCCTTGGCTGGCTTCGAACCCGCACTCCCCTCATTAACAGTGAGGTGCTCTACCAGTTGAGCTACAAGGCAATTGATTCGAAAACGCTTGGGGGTGACCTATCGGAGTCGAACCGATACCACCGGAGTCACATTCCAGGGCTCTGCCATTGAGCTAAGGCCACACCCAAGCGCTCTTGATACTGGAAGCACGCACTGGATTCGAACCAGTCTCGATCCGCTTTGCAGGCGGATGCCTCGCCACTCGGCCAGCGTGCTGAAGAAGCAAAAATGGCAGCCGCGGTGGCTCATTGCAACTGAGCGAACCCACGTACGCGCTTTCAAAGAGCGCTGTCTGAAACCACTCGACTACGCGACAGTTGTTATTCAAATTTGGAGCCCAGGGCATGGATTCGAACCTGCGACCTGCCGCTTACAAGGCGGCTGCTCTCACCAGCTGAGCTACATGGGCTATAAGAGGATTTCACGCACCCCGGCTTGCACCACCACGACAGGGAGGCCTCCCCGCCGTGTCCGCCAAAACCATTCTTCGGATCTCGTCTGTGCGACGCGTGTTTTCGAGGTCTTCATGCCGGATGCGCGTGAAACTGGTGGGGGCGGTTGGACTCGAACCAACATCCTCCTGGCTCAGAACCAGGCGCCTGACCTTTCGGCCACACCCCATCGTGAGGGCCGAAGAGGGCACTTATCCTCTTCGGCGTTGTTGGTAAACCGTACGGGTGTCGAACCCGTCTACGGGGATTGAAAGTCCCCTGACCTCACCGGAAGTCGAACGGTTCATTCCTTCTTGACAGGCAAAAGCAGTTTCGCGCCTTTGCCTGATTCATTGGTGGAGATGGTGGGAGTCCAACCCACAACTTCCCGCTTGCAGGGCGGGCACTCTGGCAAATTGAGTTACATCCCCATTGATCAGTGCCGGTGGCGTCCGGCCTCTCTGTCCTCAAACTTTCGGAGGCGAGATCGCTTGCCTCGCGCGCAGGGGTTCTCTCTTCCCACGCCACCTATCTGGCAACTATGGGCTTGTCAGCACGCGAAGCTTCTTCGATAAGGTACGAAGCGAACCGGTCTGGTTGCGGGAGGCCGAATCGAACGGCCGGGGTCAAAGACATGAGCTCATGAAGCTCACACGCTGCCACTACGCTCTATCCCGCAGTTGATATGGCGCACCTCCCAGGTATCGAGCCTGGCTCTCCTGCTTTTCAGGCAGGCGCTGTCACCTGATCAGCTTGAGGTGCGGTGACGGTTAAGGAACTGGCGCCACGTAGGGGTTTCGATCCCCTCACCTCCTGATTGACAATCAGGCGCTCTCCCGAATGAGCTAACGCGGCGTTGCTGCTGCGATGTGGTTGGCGCGGTGGGACTTGAACCCACAACTCTCCGGTTAAAAGCCGGATACTCTGAACCAATTGAGTTACGCGCCATTTTGTGACCTGTTGGAGCGGGGGCTAGTCGAACGCCCAAGGCCCTCGCGGCTCGCACGGTTTTAGTTCCGACATCACATTGCCTGCGGCAATATGAGTCTTCACTGCAACTACGTTGTCAAGACCGGCACCGTCGCCAATCGGTTTGCGCTTCCTATGTTGATATATGGTGCGTCCGGCACGATTCGAACGTGCAACCCCCGGCTTCGTAGACCAGTGCTCTCATCCCTTGAGCTACGGACGCGTTGTTGTTGGTGCGGGCGACAGGAATCGAACCTGCGTATTCGGTTTGGAAGACCGCCACTTGAGCCCCTCGGTCACACCCGCGTTGATCCATTTTCGATACCTCCTCCTGCGAAGACGTATCGCAAATGGAGCGGACAACCGGCCACGATCCGGCACCTGCGACACTGGCGGTGTCGCTCTCTGCCAATTAAGTTATGTCCGCTCAAGACGGCCCGCCACCATTCACACGGCAGCGGGCCGCTTAAACCATATTCCCGAATTGTTAAAGAACTGCCGCATCGATCCGTTGATCGCTGCGTCGCGGACAAGGCATCCGCTTGCTAAAACTGGTACGCGGCCCCGGACTCGAACCGGGACTGTCCTTTCGGACTCCTGCTCCTGAGGCAGGCGGGTTTGCCAATTCCCCTAGCCGCGCTTTGAAACCTTGAAACCTGGTGCGCCGTGATGGATTCGAACCACCGGTGTCCTCCGGACCTCTGATTTACAGTCAGATGCCTTACCGCTCGTGCCAACGGCGCGTGACCCTCCAAAAAACAAAAAGCCCGGTGCTTCTCAGGCATCCGGGCTCGGGGAGGAGGGCAGTCGGCGCTCTATCTGCGCATCACACTCTCACATCCCATCACCCGGACTCGATGCCCGGCCACACCCTGCAAGCCAAAGCACGCCGGCGCCGATTTCAGGCAAAGCTCCGCCCGCGCGCGCATCAAGCGCGCGTTTTGAGCGAGGCACCACACACGGTGACGCCTCAATCCATCGGCACTGCCGTCACTTCCGTCCTGCATCAGCTTCCTGCCATTCCCTTCATTCCGATCTCTCGGATTTCAACAGCTGCACCCTCGCCTGCCGTGGAGCGCCGTGCGGTTGTGTTACGGCGCCCCCGTGTTCCCCGCGAGGTGGGATGGAGTCGGGCACTTCCGCGTCGGCCCTTCCCCTGTTCCTGCGTGCATCCAGTGAAACCTGGCGCACCTGCTTCAACAGCAACATCGACAACATCACCTGAAATCGTCCTCATTGACCACTTCAGAAAACAAAAAGGCCCGGTACCTTGAGGGTCGCCGGGCCTAGATGGCTTGAAACTTGGAAAGCTCCACCTATAGGCTGGCTCCCGGCCCTTGCGCGCACGTACCCGGCTCGCTCGCATCAAGCGAGCGGGCGGACATTGCATGCCGCTGAATATTGGTTATTGAATAAAACATGGCCGGAAATCTCGTCTTTCGAAAAATTCGTACAGATTGCTTTTTTGCCTGAGCCGTTTAACGCGCCGCAAACCACTTCGGTTTACAACAGCGCATCAACTTCTCCCGATGTACGCATTATTCCGGCATCACGTTTTTCTGTCAACACCTAATTTGCATCAAATGCAAAATGTTGTTTGCATCCAACGCAAGCATATAATCTCCTCATCGCTATCACCTCTTAAACCATGGCCCGCCGCCCCTACAGACCCCGCCGCCTGCGCCTGGCCATCAAGGAAAGGATGGCCGAGCGCGGCATCTCTTCCGTGGTGGCCCTGCACGCCCTGCTGCGCGACATCGGCGTCGATATCTCGCATTCCCAGCTCACCCGCATCGTCAACAACGACTCCGAACTGCTCAACCTCGCGGTGGTGAACGGCCTGCTCACCATTCTTCGCTGCGACGCCGACGAGCTGTTCGTCACCGAACATGACTGACGCCAATCACAACGCCATCCAGGCCGAAATCGCCGAACAGCTCTCCCGCATGGAGACGCTGCACGAGATGCGCATCCTGCTCGCCATCGAATCCGGCAGCCGCGCCTGGGGTTTCGAATCGCCCAACAGCGATTGGGACGTGCGCTTTCTCTACGTGCCGCGCCTGCCCTGGTATCTGCGGGTGAACGAACCGCGCGACGTCATCGAACTGCCCATCAGCGGCGATCTCGACATCAACGGCTGGGAACTGCGCAAGGCCCTCGGCCTGATGCAAAAGTGCAACCCCGCCCTGCTCGAATGGCTGGACTCGCCCATCATCTACCGCCAGGACGAGGCGGTGATGAAGCAGTTCCGCGCCCTGTCGCGCGAGTTCTTCGCGCCCCTGGCTTGTTGGCATCACTACCTCAGCATGGCCAAGACCAATAACCGCGAATTCCTCCAATCCCCGCGTGTCAAGCTGAAGAAATATCTCTACGTGCTGCGCCCGCTGCTCGCTTGCCAGTGGATCGAGCAGGGCCGCGGCCCGGCGCCCATGCTGTTCCAGATCCTGGTCGATGAGCTGGTAAAGGATGCGGAACTGCGCGCCGCCATCGACGAGCTGCTCAGGCAGAAACGCGGCGCCCTGGAATTGGCCGAGGGTCCGCGTATTCCCGCCCTCAACTATTTCATCGAAGTCGAGCTGGAACGCTGCAAGACCATCGCCGACAAGATCCCCGCGCAGCGCGCCGCGCCCGAGGCTTACGCGCGCAGCGACGAATTCCTGCGTTCGGTGGTACTGGCGCAGTAGACGCCCAACTCAGGACCCGACTCGGGACGTCAGCCGCACCCGCACCCGGTTCTTCTCCAGCGCCTCGAAGCCAAACTCCACCGGCAGGAATTTCGCGATCACCTCGGCGTTGGTGCGCGTATGCCCGCTCGGCTCGACCGTGGTGAAACTCCCCGACCCGGCCATCGCCAGCGGCAGCAGCAACTGGTCGGCCAGATGCTCGCTGACCGCCGCCTTCGAGAGCAGGTAGGCCCAGAGCGCGGTCACCGCGTTTTGCGCCACCTTTTCCGACGACACGCCGCGCTCGCCGAAAGCGCACACCACCTCGTTCACGTGCTCATGCTCGCAGGTGAGCAGCAGCACGTTGCCGGGCCCCTGGTCCTGCGGCAGCCCGAGCACCGCCAGCGCATCATCAGCCAGGCCGAGCGCCGCCTGCACCGCCGCCAGCTCGCGCTGGGCTACCTCCACCGGCACGCCGGCCACCAGCGATTCCGCGTGGATGCGCACCGCCGGCCCGCGCTCTTCCAGATGCAGCGGCGCCAGTTGCGCGCACGGCTCGATGCGCACATTCAACTCGCCGCCACCCGCCGGATAAAAGCCGCAGCGCACGATCCGTAGATCCACCTGCGCCCCCATGCGCGCCAGCAGCGGCAGGAAGGCCCGCTGCAGGAAATGCGCCGGCGGCGCGAACGGATTGTGCGTGCCGCCCGAGAGCTTTAGGGTCGACGGCCCAGCCGCGCGCAGCAGCGCCGGCAACACGGTCTGTAAAACAAGCGTGCAGCTGCCCGCCGAGCCGATCGCGAACGCATAGTCGCCGGCCTTCACCTGGCCCGGCACGAACTCCAGCTTGCGCGCGCCCAGCGCATCGCCCTGCACCTGCGCGCCGCACACCGCGGCGGCCGCCTGCACCGCCGCCAGATGCTGGCGCAGCAGGCCCGGCTTGGGCCGGCCGGCGCGAATGTTCTCTATACGAAACGGGAGTCCCGTCACCATCGCCAGCGACAATGCGCTGCGTAAAATCTGCCCCCCGCCTTCGCCGCGGGAGCCGTCCAGTTCTATCATTTTCTCTCTGCACTTTCTTGTTGTTTTTTGTGTACTGCTTTTTTGTTTGAGGTTGTTGCCCTAATAGTTTACAGGCGAATTTTCAATCCCATCTCCTGTTTCATGTGCAGCAGCGCCTCGGCGTTGCCTTTCGCGTCGTCCACCGGGTGGTGCGTGTGCGCGGTCTTGCGCAGATGCTTGAAGTTGACCATGGTGTCCTTCACCAGCCCTTTGTAGAACGAGCCCAGGTTCGACGAGCTGTGGCCAAATGGATTGGCTCCCGTGAAATGATGGAAGTACCAATTGATGAACTGCCAGTCGAAACCGTTGTTGTCCGAAATGAACATGGGCTTGTCCCGCACATGCTGCTTGGTCCAGCCGGCGAACGCGCGCATGACCTCACCCGGCTCGTCAAAGGCATCCGTTTGCTCGCGCGTAAAGCCGCTCACCGCGAGGGCTTCGGGAATCCATTTCTCCGAGATCGGCTTGAGCTTGCCGTAAAAGGTGTGCTCCAGGCCTGGCTGCACCAGGACCGCGCCAAAGCAAATCATCGAATAGTCGCCAGGTATCGGCCCGTCGGATTCGATATCGACCATGATGTAAGCCATATCCATCTCCTGTTGTCGACATTGAGGCAGGTCGGCCAACGACGCAGGCCAACCTGCCTTCCAGTTACCGCTAACCCTTGACGCAAACCACCTGCTTCAAGGTATGCACCACTTCGACCAGCTCGCGCTGGGCGTGCATCACGGCGTCGATGTCCTTGTAGGCCATCGGGATCTCGTCGATCACCGCCGCGTCCTTGCGGCATTCCACGCCTTCCGTGGCTTTCGCCTGGTCGGCCTGGGTGAAGCGGCGCTTCGCCTCGGTACGGCTCATGGTGCGTCCGGCACCGTGGCTGCACGACTGGAATGCCTCCTCATTGCCGAGGCCGCGCACGATGTACGAACGCGCGCCCATGCTGCCGGGGATGATGCCGAGCTCGCCCTTCTTCGCCGACACCGCACCCTTGCGGGTCACCAGCACCTCTTCGCCGTAGTGCTGCTCGCGCTGCACGTAGTTGTGGTGGCAATTCACCGCTTCCACGTGCGACTCGAAGGGCTTCGCGATCACCGAGCGTACCGCGCGGATCACGTTCTGCATCATCACCGCGCGGTTCGCCCGCGCGAAGCCCTGTGCCCAGCCCACTGCCTGCACGTAATCGTCGAAGTGTTCCGTCCCTTCGACGAAGTACGCCAGGTCCTGATCCGGCAGGTTGATGAAATGCTTGCGCATATCCTCTTTTGCCTTCTCGATGAACAGCGAGCCGATCGCGTTGCCCACGCCGCGCGAACCCGAATGCAGCATGAACCACACGCTACCCGCCTCGTCCAGGCACACCTCGATGAAGTGGTTGCCGCCACCGAGGGTTCCGACGTGGCGGTAGTTGTTGGTGTTCGCCAGTTTCGGGTACTTCTGCGTGATCGCGTCAAACTCCGGCTTGAGTTTCGCCCAGGCGGTATCCACCGCATCCGGCGGCGCGTCGCCCCACGAACCCTGGTCGCGGCCGCGATGCTTGGCGGTCATGCCGTGCGGCACCGCCTTTTCGATCGCCGCGCGCAGGGGCCCGAGGTTGTCCGGCAGGTCGGCCGCGATCAAGGTCGTTTTCGCGGCCATCATCCCGCAGCCGATATCCACGCCGACCGCGGCGGGGATGATCGCGCCCTTGGTCGGGATCACCGAGCCGATGGTCGAGCCCTTGCCCAGGTGCACGTCCGGCATCACCGCCAGCCACTTGTAGATGAAGGGCATCTTCGCGGTATTGGCCAGTTGCTGCCTGGCCGCGTCTTCGACCGGCACGCCCTCGGTCCACATTTTCACGGGACGATCAATGCCGTTCTGCATCACTTGGTAGTTTCCGGTTTTCATGATGATGTTTCCTTGCTACGGTATTGCTCTTGTGTCGGGTGGCTTGAAGCGTCAGCGTGCGGTATTGAAGTTTGACGTGTATCCGGATTTTCAGTCCGGGCTGAAGGTTTCAAGTGTGCGGGGCGAAAGTGTCAAAAAGATGCGCTGCCCATCACGCGTTGAGGGAGCCCGATATGTTTTCAACCCCTCGGCCTCCAGAGGCACGGGGTCCCACGCTCGCCCGCTTCAAGCCAATTCTGCACCGGCCGGCCCAGGGAGCTTCTGCAAAAGGGCTCTCGGCTACACCATTTCCACGGCGAACCTTCTCCAAGCCCTTGGTGTGAAAGCCTACGGCCTCGCCAGCTGGCGCTCCTCGGCTCGTTAAGGCAGCCTTTTGCAGAGCTTCCCTAGGCCAGCTCGGCCTTCCAGTTCGCTTCCTGGATCGCCACGTTGATCTCGCGGATCGCCTGCGCCAGGTCATCCGCCTGCTTCTGCAGGGCAGCGACCTTGATCACGGCGGTCCACTTGATCTCCTTCATGCTGTAGCGATCCGGTTCCTTGGCAGTCGAGGCCACCGCGTGGCTGATCAGCGCGTGACGCGCCGCCAGCGTATCGCGGTACGCCACCGCCTGCGAGAGCTTGCGGCCGTCCGCCAGGGCATGCGACTGGTTGGCTTGGTTGATGTTCACCACCAGCCCTTCCAGTTCGTCCTGCACGGCGAACGCCTGCACGATCAGCGCGGACGGGTCTTCATGCGGTGCATCGCCTTCCTGCACCACGACATTGTTGCCAACGCGCTGCTTGAGCGAAGCGAGCTTCTTCAGCATATCGCTACGCAGGATCAAGGCTTCGGCGATTTTCATTTTCTTTCCTCTCTTCATTGTGCTGCTTGTTTGGTGGACACGACCGGAGTCGAACCGGCTTGAACGGGACCGGGGTCATTACGCCCGGCCTGGGATCCGATTGGAAACACGCACAAATGACGAACCCTTCCTGGGAGCCCGCCCCTGCCACGTAAACCGTACTCGTACCCAGCTTGAACCCGCCCCCGGTGTTACCCGGTCCACCGTTCACAAAATCGTTTTCGGTGACGGCTACCCTTCTTGCCAACGTGCCCTTGGTCAACACTATTGCAACGCGTGTGCCAGTGCCGGGGCGGCGCGCTTACTTTTCATGCAACCATCTGTTGCGAAAGGATATTTTCCATTCAGGCCGCGCAATGAGGCAAATTTTGATGGGAGCTGAAGTTATCTTGTCTTATAATTTTGGCTAGTTAATTATCTTTTTATCTCGTGGCTAAAAAGACGGTCGTGATCGGATTCATCGGCACCCAGCTCGACGCCGGCGGCGGCGCGGGCCGCTGGGAGAAGTGGCGCCCGACGGTGGCGCTGACCCAGCGCAGCGATGCTGTCGTGCATCGCCTGGAGCTGCTGCACACCGGCCGCCACACGCATCTGATCGACCAGCTGCGCGCCGACATCCGCAAGGTGTCGCCGGAGACCGAGGTGCGCCCGGTCGAACTGAACATCGAAGACCCGTGGGACTTCGGCCAGGTGTACACGGCGCTGCACGACTACGCCAGCGGCTATGCCTACAAGCCGGAGCGCGAGGATTACTGGGTGCACATCACCACCGGCACCCACGTCGCGCAGATCTGCCTGTTCCTGATGGTGGAGGCGCGCTACATTCCCGGCGTGCTGCTGCAGAGCGCGCCGCCGAAAAAGCAGCGCGAGGGCGACCCGGGCAGCTTCACCCTGATCGACCTGGACCTGTCGCGCTACGATGCGATCGCCCAGCGCTTCGCGCGCGAGCATGCGGACGCGGTGACCCTGCTCAAGTCCGGCATCGCCACGCGCAACGCGCGCTTCAACAGGATGATCGGCGAGATCGAGCACGTGGCCCTGAAGTCGCGCGCGCCGATGCTGCTGATGGGGCCGACGGGGGCGGGCAAATCCTTCCTGGCGCGGCGCATTTTCGATCTGAAAAAGGTGCGCCACCAGCTCGCCGGCGAATTTGTCGAGGTGAACTGCGCGACCTTGCAGGGCAACAGCGCGGGCTCGGCGCTGTTCGGCCACGTCAAGGGCGCCTACACCGGCGCGGCCAGCGAGCGCGCGGGTCTCTTGCGCAGTGCCGACAAGGGCCTGCTGTTTCTGGATGAGATCGGCGAGCTGGGCCTGGACGAGCAGGCCATGCTGCTCAAGGCGGTGGAGGAGAAGCGCTTCCTGCCGATGGGCGGGGACCGCGAGGTGGCGAGCGACTTCCAGTTGATCGCCGGTACCAACCGCGACCTGCGCATCGAAGTGGCGCGCGGCCGCTTTCGCGAAGACCTGTTCGCGCGCATCAACCTGTGGACTTACGAGTTGCCCAGCCTCGCGCAGCGCCCCGAGGACATCGAGCCGAACATCGACTACCTGCTGGCGCGCCATTCGGAAGAGGCCGGCGCGCAGGCGCGCTTCAACAAGGAGGCGCGCGCCGGCTACATGCGTTTCGCCGGTTCGAATGAGGCGAAGTGGAGCGGCAATTTCCGCGACCTCTCGGCCTCGGTGACGCGCATGGCCACCCTCGCCGAGGGCGGGCGCATCGGCGACGCGCAGGTGACCGCCGAGATAGCGCGCCTGCGCGCGCTCTGGGCGCAAGCGCCGGACGAGAGCGCCGAGGTGGATCTGCGCGCGCTGCTCGGCGAGGAGGCGCTGGCGGAGATCGACCTGTTCGACCAGATGCAACTGGCCGGCGTGGTGAAAGTCTGCCGCGGCGCAAGGACGCTTTCGGACGCCGGCCGGCAACTCTACGCCGCCTCGCGCCGCGTCAAGGAAACGGCGAACGACGCCGACCGGCTGCGCAAATACCTCGCGCGCTTCGGGTTGAACTGGGCATGGGTCAGCGTCTAGGAGTCTGCGCCATCGATTGGTGCACAAAACCCGGCACGCAGCGCGCCGCCGAAGCGTTGGTGCCTGGCCTGTTTGTCCACAATTTGCCGGACCTCCCCGAGGCAGCCCGCCTGCATACCAGGCACTTGATCTTGCAAGGATAAGTTAGGCGACGAAGCCGGGAGAAACGGCGCTGCTAGGCGCTTTTGTGCAGACAAAGGATATATCCCGCGTTGTGGAAAACTCCCCGGCGAGGTTCGATGCGCACCCAGTTTTCCACCGCAAAACAGGGACTTATCCACAACTTTTCCACCAGACTAAAGTACCGGCCCAAACGCGCGAAGATTGTCTTTGGTAGCGCTAACAAATATAATCAGGCACCTCAAACAGGCATCGGCCGCACCTCCAGACGGCTGACCGAGACAAACCCGGAACGGGACCTTTCCATGAAAAATTTCCTTGTCAGCCTCGCCACCGGCGTGGCGCTCGCCTTCACCTTCGCCTGCGGCAATGTATTGGCCCAGGCTTGGCCGAACAAGAACGTCACCATCATCGTGCCTTTCCCGCCGGGCGGCTCGACCGACATGATCGCGCGCACCCTGGGCCAGAAGCTCACCGAGCGCTTCGGCCAGAGCTTTGTGGTGGACAACCGCGCCGGAGCGACCGGCGCGATCGGCGCCGGCCTGGTCAAGCGCGCCGCGCCGGACGGCTACACCCTGATGGTGGCCTCGATCGGCGTCTACGCCGTCAATCCCTTCCTGCAAAAGAATCTGGCCTATGACCCGGCCAAGGATTTCGACCTGCTGATGGTCGCGGTGCGGGCGCCCAACGTATTGGTGGTGAACCCCGGCGTGCCGGCGAACAACATGGCCGAGTTCATCGCGTACCTGAAAAAGAATCCGGACAAGGTGACCTTCGCCTCCTCCGGCGCCGGCTCTTCCGACCACCTCACCGCGGCGCTGTTCTGGCAAAAGAGCGGTACCACCGGCATCCACGTGCCCTACAAGGGCGGCGCGCCGGCGATGTCGGACCTGCTCGCCGGCCAGGTGAACGCGTCGTTCCAGAACATCAACGTGGTGGTGCAGCACGTGAAAAGCGGCAAGCTCAAGGCCCTCGCCGTCACCGGCGATGCACGCGCGCCCATCCTCCCGGATGTGCCCACGCTCACCGAGACCGGCGTGAAGGAAGTCGACGTCTATTCCTGGCAGGGCGTGGCCGCGCCCAAGGGCCTGCCGGCGGACGTGAAGCAGAAGCTGCACGCCGGCATGGTCGCCGCGCTGAACGACCCCTCGGTCAAGCCCAAGCTCACCGAGCTGGGCTTCGAGGTGGTGGCGCACTCGCCCGAGGACTTCGCCAAATTCCTGAACGCCGAACTGGCGCGCTGGAAGCAGGTGATCGAAGTCGGCAAGATCACCGCCGACTGATTTTCTTTTTTCATCTTACCGACAAGGCGCCCCGCATGAGCACCTCCAGCACCCCCGTCATCACCGACATGCAGGTCATTCCCGTCGCCGGGCATGACGGCATGCTGCTCAACCTCTCCGGCGCGCACGGCCCCTATTTCACCCGCAACCTGGTGATCCTGAAGGACAGCGCCGGGCATACCGGCGTGGGCGAAGTGCCCGGCGGGCAAAAGATCACCCAGACGCTCGAGGACGCGCGCGCCCTGGTGACGGGCCAATCGATCGGCAACACCCAGGCGGTGCTCAACAGCATGCGCAAGCGCTTCGCCGACCGCGACGCCGGCGGGCGCGGCAACCAGACCTTCGACCTGCGCGTGGCGATCCACGCTGTCACCGCCGTGGAAGCCGCGCTGCTCGACCTGCTCGGCCAGTACCTGGGTGTGCCGGTCGCCGCCCTGCTTGGCGAAGGCCAGCAGCGCGATTCGGTGGAGATGCTCGGCTACCTGTTCTACGTCGGCGACCGCAAGCGCACCGACCTGGCCTACCGCGAGGAGCCGGAGGCCAGGGTGGACTGGTTCCGCCTGCGCCACGAAGAGGCACTCACGCCCGAATCCATCGTGCGCCTGGCCGAAGCCACGCGCGAGCACTATGGCTTCAATGACTTCAAGCTCAAGGGCGGCGTGCTTTCCGGCGAAGCCGAAGTCGAAGCGATCCGCGCCCTGCACGAACGCTTCCCCGACGCACGGATCACGCTGGATCCGAATGGCGGCTGGCTGCTGAAGGATGCGATCCGCCTCACCCGCGACCTGCACGGCGTGCTCGCCTATGCCGAAGACCCTTGCGGCGGCGAAGGCATCTACTCGGGCCGCGAGGTGATGGCCGAGTTCCGCCGCGCCACCGGCTTGCCGACCGCGACCAACATGATCGCCACTGACTGGCGCGAGATGGGCCACGCGATCCAGCTGCAGTCGGTCGACATCCCGCTTGCCGACCCGCACTTCTGGACCATGCAGGGCTCGGTGCGGGTGGCGCAGATGTGCGACGCCTGGGGCCTGACCTGGGGCTCGCACTCGAACAACCACTTCGACATTTCGCTGGCGATGTTCACCCACGTCGCCGCCGCCGCGCCAGGCAAGATCACCGCCATCGATACGCACTGGATCTGGCAAGACGGCCAGCGCCTCACGAAGGCACCGTTCCAGATCAAGGGCGGCCACGTGCCGGTGCCGAAGCAGGGCGGCCTGGGCGTCGAGATCGACATGGCGCAGGTGGAAGCCGCGCACCGGCTCTACAAGGAAAAGGCGCTGGGCGCGCGCGACGATGCGATCGCGATGCAGTACCTGGTGCCGAACTGGAAGTTCGATCCGAAGCTGCCCTGCATGGTGCGCTGAAGCCATACGCAAACCCGGGCACGCAATCCCGCGGCGCACAACCCCGGCACGAGCAACGCCGAAGACAGAAAGACGAAAGCCCGCAGCGGCATACCCGCTGCGGGCTTTTGCTTCTGGCGGCGCGCTATCTGCGCGACACGGAAGAGGGGAATTCGGGACTGCGGCGCGGCGCGGTTCTGGAGCACATCGCGGCACGCATCGCAATGAAGCCATTGGAACACCAACGCGCCCCATGCCATGCGCCGAACAAGCAGGCATTCCGCCCGCGATTCCGGATTGCCGCCGCAAATCCCCTCTAATCACCAAAAGCAGAAAGGGGCTCTTGTCCATACTGGGCACAGCAGAGGAAGGGCCCCGCGCCGGCGCCGCGACAGGCGGCAGCGCGGCATAAACCCTTCCGCACAACAGCTGGAACAGGTGGATAACCATGATGCTCAGACTGAAAACCCTCTTGATTGCCATCGCCACCAGCGCGGCGCTGGGCGGCTGCGCCGAACTCTCAAGCCTGCTGCCCGAGGCGGCCGCGCCCACCAGCGCGCGCGTGGTCGGCATCTATGTGCAACTGGCTCCCGGCCTGATGATGGAACGTAACGGCAGCAGCGCCGAAGCCGGCCTGCCGCTCTACGCCGAAGTGCGCACCATCGCGCGCGAGGGTGCGCCTTCGCGCCTGGTGCTGATTCCGCTGGAAGGCGTCAAGGCCGGCCTGGGCGATACCGTCGAGGTGGCGCTAGGCGAGCGCGGCGCCGGCCTGCTCACCGGCCCGCGCGCCGCGCAGTCCCGCGTCGTGCGCGTGCAGGCCCCCGCCGAACGTACCCTGGTGCAGAGGCTGACCGCGCAGTAGGCCACCTGTCCGTACAAATCGGGCGCGGCGCCGCAGCTCCCGGCCGATTCCGGCACAATGAGGTTTGCCTTGTGCAACCGGGAATCGGCTTCATGAACGCATTCCGCCCGCCGTACATAACGACCGTACCCTGCGTCCGCACCTAGAGATCGCACCCTCGGTACCCGCGCAACCACCATGTCCCATCGACTCCGCATCGGCATCTGGCTCGGCGTCGCCATGCTGCTACTGCTGTGCGGCGCCTTCGTCGGCCTGACCATCCGCCAGGACCGCGCCGACGATCTGGCGCACGCCGGCGAGATATCGCGCACCGTCGTCACCTCCCTGGAAGACCAGGCCACCGCCACCCTGCGCGACGTCACCAACGGCCTGTTTTCGGCCGCCCAGGCGGTACGCAGCGACGGCGGGCTGCCGCTGATGACCGAAGACGGGCTGCGCCACATGCTGCGCCGCGACTTCACCGACAGCGCGGTACTGGCCGACATCGTGGTGCTCGATGCCCAGGGCAAGGTGGTCACCCATACCGCCGCCGGCAACCTGCGCTCCGACATCTACCCCAACTCGGCCGGCATCACCTACTTCCGCACCAATCCGCAAGACCCGCGCGCGTTCATCTCCGCGCCCCTGATCGGCCCGACCTACCGGCGCTGGCTGCTGCCGGTCAGCGTGCCGCTGCGCAGCTATGAAGGCGAACTCGAAGGCATGGTCACGGCCCTGGTCGACCTGGACTACTTCCAGCACTTCTACGCCGGCCTGGGCGAGCGCCGCGCCTGGCAATACACCATCACCGACATGCAGGGCCGCATCGTCACCCACTATCCGCTCTCCGACGCGGTGGCGCCGGCCGCGCCCGCCACGCGTTTCTTTCCCGACACGCCCGCGCGCCTGCGGCCGCGCGTCAGCGAGAGCTTTTTCGCCCCCAACCCGCTGACCGGCCAGCCCTTTCTCTACGCGGCGCGGCCTTTCTCGAACAGCCAGCTGATGATGTACGTGGGTATCGACGTCGAACAGCAACTGGCGCAATGGCGCATCCGCGCCGCCGAGAAGCTCGCCATGCTGCTGTTGCTCGCGGCGGTACTGGCGATAGCGACCGTGCTGCTGATCCGGGTCCTGAAAAAATCCTCGCACGACAGCCAGCTCGTCACCGCCGTGTTCCGCGCCGCCGGCGACAGCATCTTCATCTCCAGCGGCGGGCGCATCCTCGCCTGCAACCCGGCGGCGGTGCGCACCTACGGCGCCAGGGATGCTTCCGACCTGATCGGCCACGCGCCGAGCGAATTCTGGGCCGAGCGCCAGCCCGACGGCGCGCTCTCGATCGAGAAGGGCGCGCAGATGTACAAGCACGCCCAGGACCCCGACGGCTACAGCTTCGAGTGGCTGGTGCAGCGCATCAGCGGCGGCACCTTCCTCTCCGAGGTACACCTGACCAGCTTCGTGGTCGACGGCGTCACCTACTACCTGGGCATCACCCGCGACATCACCGAGCGCAAGCAGGCCGAGAACCAGATCCGCCTGCTCAACTTCGACCTCGAATCGCGCGTCACCAGCCGCACCGAGCAACTGGCCAGCGCCAAGCGCGAGCTGGAAGTGGCCAACGAGGAGCTGCGCGCCTTCTCCTACACCGTCGCCCACGACATCCGCGCCCCGGTGCGCCATGTGCTCGGCTTCGCCGACATGGCGATGAGCAGCGAGATGCCCGAGGACGTGCGCGCCTGCCTGGAACGTATCGTCGGCGCCAGCACGCGCATGAACGAGATGATCGAATCCCTGCTCGCGCTCGGCCGGGTCGGACAGAAAGCCCTGGCCGATACCGAGTTCGACATGAGCGTGCTGGCCCAGGCTATCGTCGCCGGCCTGCGCGAGCGCGCGCCGCAGCGCCACGCCGAGGTCAACATCGAGCCCGGCTTGCTGGTGCGCGCCGACCCCACCCTGATCCACCTGGTGCTGGAGAACCTGCTTTCCAACGCCTGGAAATTCACCGGCAAGAAGGACCAGGCGCGCATCGAGTTCGGCTGCGGGAAGGACGAGGCCGGCTACCACTTCTACGTGCGCGACAACGGCGCCGGCTTCGACACCCGCTACGCCACCCGCATGTTCGAACCCTTCTCGCGCATGCACCAGCGCGACGAATTCGAGGGCACCGGCGTCGGCCTGGCCACGGTGCGGCGGATCCTGGCGCGCCACGGCGGCACGATCCGCGCCGAATCGACGGTCGGCGAGGGCGCGACCTTCTACTTCAGCCTGGGCGCGCGCGACGAGCGGGTCTACCGCCAGGCCGCCGCCACCCTGTAGAACCTGGGAAAACTCGAGGTTTTTTCGCAAAACTTGCGCGGGCCGCCAGAACCACCATCATAAGCTCACGCGGAACCGGCGCCCGACAGCGGCACGCCCGCGCAAAGGCCAATGCGCGGCCAACACGGCGCGGCACGGCCGGCGGATTCCTCGGCGGGAAACGGAAACGTCACCGGCTTAGGACATAATTGTGGCGGGCAGAAACAGGAGCCGCCGCAGTGACCTCAAGCACCATAACTTCAAGCACCGAAGATACGGACAATACGGACACCACCGAGTATCTTTTTTCCTACGGCACCATGCAGCTTGAAAGCGTGCAGCGCGAGCTGTTCGGCCGCGCGCTCGAAGGCCGGCCCGACCAGTTGCCGGGCTACAGGGTGCAGATGCTGGAGATCCGCGACCCGGCGGTGACCGCCATCAGCGGCAAGCGCCACCACCCCATCGTGGTCCATACCGGCGAGGCGGCGGACAAGGTCGGCGGCACCCTGATGCAGGTGACCGCGCAGGACCTGGAGCGCAGCGACGCCTACGAGGTGGCGGACTACCGGCGGGTGCGCCTGCAGCTGGCCTCGGGCGCGTTGGCCTGGGTGTATGTGGACGCGGAGCGCTCGAAGATCGCCGGGTAGCTTGCGGGCCCGCAGGCCTGCGCACCTAGGCCATCAATCTCTGCACGTTCGCCGCCAGCGTATCAGCGAGCTTTTTCGCACTGCGGCCCAGGCCCTGGCTCAGGGGCCAGACCAGGCTGAGCGAGAGATCGCTTTCCACCTTCCATGGCCGCGTCACCAGGCCGTGGCGCTGCGCATAGAGGCCGCTCAGGGCTTCCACCACGGCGATGCCCGCGCCGGCTTCGGTAAAGGCGCAGGCGGCGGAGAACTGCGTCACCTCGATCGCCGGCGCGAACTCGAAGCCGGCTGCCTCCAGGTGCTGGGCGGTGAGCGCGCCGATCGCCAGGTGGCGCGCGTGCGAGACGTAGCGTTCGCGCGCCAGGTCGGCGACGCTGATGCTCTTGCGCCTGGCCAGCGGATGGTCGGCGCGCATCACGCACACCAGTTGCGGCTTGGCGAGCAGGCGGTAGCCGACATGCTCGCTGGCGGCGGTGCCCAGGATCACGCCCAGGTCGATGCGCTGCTCGGCGGCCATGTCCACCACCTCCAGCGCGGTGCCGGCGCGCAGTACCACGGCGAGGTCGCGCTCCTGCTTTTGCAGCGCCAGCACCGCCTCGGGCAGCACGCTGGCGCCGGCGGCGGGCACCGTGCCCACCACCAGGCGGCGCGTCTTGCCGGGCCGCATGCTCTCGGCCAGCTTGCCCAACGAGTCGAGCGCGGCGAGCGCGTTGGTGATCTCCGGCAACAGGGCGCGGCCGCTCTTGGTGAGCGAGAGGCGGCGCCGCTCGCGGCTGAACAGGTCATAACCCAGCCGGTCTTCGAGCTGGCGCAGCGCGGCGCTGGCGGCGGGCTGCGACATGCCCACCGCCTGCGCGGCGGCGGTGACCGAGCCGGTGCGGTTGATCGCGCTGAGCAGCGCCATTTCGCGGGTTTTCATATAAATTTACGTATGAATCGATCCGATCTATATATTTGACCATATCCATCAGCCGGCGCGACACTTGGGCCTGCTGGAGACAAACACAAAACCGAGGCTTCGCATGAAAGTCACCCGCATCAACGGCCATCACCTGCGCTTTGTTCCGCGCCTGCCCCTGGGCAATGCGCGCGGCTTTATCCGCACCCGCGAGTTCCTCGCGCTTGAAATAGAAACCGACGCCGGCGTGACCGGCTGGGGCGAGGCCTTCTCCTCGCCGTGGGCGGCGGCGGGGTTGATCCGTTCGCTGCTCGCGCGCGTGGTGCTGGGCCAACCCGCCGATCACTACGGGCGCCTGTTCAACGAGATGCTCGGCCTGATCAACTACGACCGGCGCGGCGCGGCGATGATGGCGATTTCCGCCCTCGACGTGGCCCTGCACGACGCGGCGGCGCGCGGACGCGGCGTGAGCGTGGCGCAGATGCTGGGTGGCGCGCTGCACCAGCGCCTGCCGGCCTATGCGAGCGGCCCGTTCATCCGTGAAGGCGACGCTCCTTACGCGCATTTCAACGCCGAGGCGGAAGATTATCTGAAGCAGGGCTTTCGCATGATGAAGCCGCGCGCGGGCGTCAGCCCCCAGGCGGATGGCGCGATGATCAAGGCGCTGCGCGGCGCGGTAGGCGATGAGGTCGGCCTGATGGTGGACATCAACCAGGGATACACGCCGCATGCCGCCATCGCCTCGGCGCGGGCGATGGAAGAGGGCCGGCTCTTGTGGATCGAGGAGCCGGTGCAGCCGGAGGACATCGCCGGTTACGTCAAGGTATCGCAGGCGGTGCCGATGGCCGTCTCGGGTGGCGAGGCGCTCGGCAGCCTGGCGGCGTTCCGCGATTTTCTCGAGGCCTCGGCAATCTCCATCCTGCAGCCGGACATGGGCGTGTGCGGCGGCTTCTCGGGCTTTTCGCGCATCGCGCACCTGGCGGCGGCCTACGATCTGCCGGTGATGCCGCATGTGTTTTCCACCACCATCAATTTCCACGCCGGGCTGCAGATGGCCGCGCTGATCCCCGCGCGCAAGGGCGGCGGGCCGATGCCCTACCCCTATGTCGAGTACGACTCGACCGGCAACCCGCTGATCGAGCTGTGCGGCTTTCCCATCGCCAAGGATGGCTACGCGCACCTGCCGCAGGGCCCGGGCCTGGGCATCGAACTTACGGCCTCGATGCTGGAGCCCTGGACGGTGGAGCGCTGGAGCATGGCGCTGCCGTGAACGCTGGCACCACGTATTGAACAGACACCGAAAAAGCACGCAACAGGAAGCACGGGCCCGGCAGCAAAAAACGACGGCGCCGCAACCACCGGGCCGCCGCATACGCGGACCCGGCACCGATAATCACAGGAGACAGAATGAACAAGTTGAGCAAGACCGGCGCGGCATTGCTGCTCGCCCTGGCGGCGGGCGCGGCCTGCGCGCAAACCGCCTTTCCCACCAAGCCGATCCGCATCGTGGTGGGCTCACCGCCGGGCGGCGGCAACGACGTGGTGGCACGCCTGGTCGCGCAGAAGATGAACCCGGGCCAGCCGGTGGTGGTGGAAAACCGCCCTGGCGCGGCCTCGATGATCTCGGCCGAGCTGGTCGCCAAGTCGCCGCCCGACGGCCACACCCTGCTGCTGGTGAGCCAGTCGGTGCTGACGGTATCGCCGATCCTCACCCACGTCACCGGCTTCGATCCGATGAAGGACTTCACCGCCGTGGCGCTGCTGGGCAGCGCACCGCTGGTGCTGGTGGTCGGCCCCACGGTGCCGGCCAATTCGGTGAAGGAACTGATCGCGCTGGCCAAGGCCAAGCCCGGCGCGCTGGACTTCGGTTCCGGCGGCATCGGTACCACGCCCTACATGGCGGCCAGCCTGATGATGCTGATGACCGGCACCAGGCTCACCAGCGTGCCCTTCCAGGGCGAGCAGGCGGCGATGACCGAGATCATCGGCGGGCGCATTCCGCTGATGTTCGGCAACGCGGCCGCGGCGATGCCCTACGTCAAGAGCGGGCGCCTGCGCGGCCTGGCGGTGACCAGCAGCGCGCGCACGATTTTCGCGCCCGAGTTGCCCACGGTAGCCGAAGCCGGCATTCCCGGCTTCGAGATCGCCACCTGGCTGGGCCTGGTGGCCCCAAGCGGCACGCCCAAGGACGTGGTGACCAAACTCAACGCCGAAGCGCTGCGCTCGCTCGACAGCCCGGAGGTGAAGGACAAGCTGACCGCGCAGGGCTTCGCCATCTCGCGCGAGACTCCCGAGCAGTTCGGCAGGTTCATCCTCGCCGAGCATGCCAAGTGGAGCCGCGTGATCAAGGACGCCAACATCAAGGGCGAGTAAACGTGACGCAAACCCGGTCGCAATCGCAACAAGCCGTGCTGGGCGTGACGCACACGCGCCCGGCTTTCGCCGTGCCGCCCGGCGCCTGCGATTGCCATGTGCACATCTTCGCGCCGCCGGAGAAGTACCCCTTCATCCCCGGGCGTACCTACATGCCGGACGAAGCGCGCGCGCGGGACCTCGCCGGTTTGCAGGATGCCTTGGGCCTCGCGCGCGTGGTGATCATCCAGGCCAGCCCGCAGGGCACGGACAACCGCTGCCTGCTCGGGGCGATCGCCGATCTGCAGGCCATGGGCCGCCAGGCGCGCGGAGTCGCGGTGATCAAACCGGACGCGCCACGGAGCCTGCTGCGCGAATTGCACGAGGGCGGGGTGAGGGGCTTGCGGGTGAACCTGCAGTCCTTCGGGCTGAACGATCCGCAATCGGCCGCAGCGCAATTACAGGCCACTGCAGCGCAGGCCGCCTCGATGGGCTGGCACGTGCAGGTTTATACCAATCTCGCCATGGTCGCCGCGCTGCGCGAGACCATTGCCGGGTTGCCGGTGCCGCTGGTGGTGGACCACTTCGGCCTGGCGAGTGCGGCGGGCGGGCGGGGGCAGGCGGGCTTCGATGCCTTGCTTACCCTGGCGGCATCCGGCAAGGTCTACGTCAAGCTTTCAGCGCCTTACCGCATCACCTCCAAGCCGGACGGAAGCGACGGCGAGACCATCGTGCGCCCACTGATCGACGCCAATCCCGAACGCATGCTCTGGGGCACCGACTGGCCCCACACCGGCGCCTGGCCCGGCGTGCCGCGCCGGATCGACACGCCCGAGCCGTTTCACCCGATCGACGATGGGCAGCAGCTCAATCTGCTGGGCGCCTGGGCAAGTGCAGCGGAGTTGCAGCGCATCCTGGTCGACAACCCGGCGAAACTTTATGGCTTCTAGTGCGTCATGCGGCAAGCCGCAAGCGGCCGTTTTTACCTTGCCTGCGAGCCGAATTTAGACCAGAATAAGGTACCTTTTATAGCATCCCAAAGCCACCTTATGGAACAAATCCTCGCGGCCCGCTCGGTCAGCATCACGGAGCTCAAGCGTAGTCCCAGCGCAGTGCTGGAGCAGGCCGGATCCGAGGCGGTGGCGGTGCTGAACCACAATAGGCCTGCCGCGTATCTACTGCCTGCCCACGTCTACGAGGCGATGCTGGAGCGACTCAATGCCGATTTGCGCCAAGCTATACGCGAGGGTGTGGATAGCGGGCCGGCGATTCCAGCCGAGGAACTGTTCGCGGAACTTGGCGCGCGTTACGCTGAGCCGGAGAGTGTTCCCAAGAGCAAGGTTAAAAAGCGCCGCGCCTGATGCGTCCAGTTTCCTTCTCGCCCAAGGCGCGTCAGGACTTATTGGATATCGGCGACTACATCGCGAAAGACAGTCGCGCGAATGCCCGCCGATTTTTGGGCAAGCTGAAAGAACAGTGCCTGCGTATTGGACGCGCCCCTCTCGGATACCCCGGACGTGAAGACCTCGCATCCGGCTTGCGCATGGCGGCGCTGGACCGCTATGTGATCTTCTTCCACATCATCGAAGGCCAAGTACGCATCGAGCGCGTACTCCACGGTGCACGCGACCTGCCATCGATCATCCGGCAGAATAGGCCGCCTCCAGAGTAACTGGGCGCCGCGGCAAAAGGTGTTAAGCCGGCACCGGCACGTGCTTGCGGATCGCTTCCAGCACCATCGGGTGCATGCCTTCGGCGCCGGCGTCGATGTGCGCCCAGATCTGCTTGCGCATGCGCGGCTCCCAGAATTTCTTGATGTGGGTGCCGATGCCGTCGAGGCCTTCGTTGTGATCGGGCATGGCTTCGAAAAAATCGCCGATGCGGTTGGCCATTTTGACCAGGTTCGTTGCGTCCATGTTTCTAGTCCTGTGAGGGGAGGCGCAGCCTTTCGGGGTGCGCGTAGATCACCATGTCGTGGTCGCGGGCGAAGCCGGCCAGGGCGAGATTGGCTGCCCGCGCCGTGGCGATCGCCAGCGCGGTGGGTGCGGAGATCGCGGCGAGAATGCCGATGCCGGCGGAGGCGACCTTTTGCACCATCTCGTAGCTGGCGCGGCTGGTGACGAGCGCAAAGCCCTGGTCGGTGCTGGCGCCGGCGTAAGCGAGGGCGCCGACCAGCTTGTCGAGGGCGTTGTGGCGGCCGACGTCTTCGCGCAGCAACCGTACCTTGCCTTCGGCGTCGCACCAGGCGGCGGCGTGCACCGCGCCGGTGGCCTGCTGCAGCACCTGGCCCGCGCGCATTGCTTCCAGGCCGCGGCTGATGGCCCGCGCCTCGACGCTGAAGCCATGTTCGACCCGCGCCACGGGACGCACGGCCTGCTCCAGGCTTTCGGTGCCGCACAAGCCGCAGCCGGTGCGGCCGGCCATGCTGCGCCGGTACTGCTTGAGGCGGGCGAAGCAGGAGGAGGCGATTTCCAGGCGCAGGGTGATGCCGCCCTTTTCCTCGACTGGCTCGATGTCGTGGAGGTCGGCACGCTTGTCGAGGATGCCTTCGGAGAGCGCGAAGCCGAGCGCGAAGTCTTCGAGGTCGCGCGGGGTGGCGAGCATCACGGCGTGCGAAATGCCGTTGAACTCCAGCGCCACCGGCACTTCCTCGATCACCTGGTCGGTGCCGTCAAACGCCTCGCCGCCGCGCAGGCCGCTGACCCGCACGGCGCGCGTGCCCGGGCCGGGGTCGGCCACGGGCTTGAGGAAAGGCTCGCCGGGTTTCATGGCCCCGCGCTTACTTGGTGACGGCGGCGGCCACTTCGCGGTTCTTCAACAGGTCCTCTTGCACCTTGTTGAAACGCGTATAGCTGCGCTGCCATTCCGAGGGCTGCGCCACCGGCATCACCTGCACCGCGGTCACCTTGTACTCGGGGCAGTTGGTGGCCCAGTCGGAACTGTCGGTGGTGATCACGTTCGCCCCGGACTCGGGGAAGTGGAAGGTGGTGTAGACCACGCCGGGCTGGATGCGCTCGGTGACCACCGCGCGCAGCACGGTCTCGCCGGCGCGGCTCTGGATGCCGCACCAGTCGCCTTCCTTGATGCCGCGCTCTTCCGCGTCGTGCGGGTGGATCTCGATCACGTCCTCGCTGTGCCACATGCTGTTGGGCGTGCGGCGGGTCTGCGCACCGACGTTGTATTGCGAGAGGATCCGGCCCGTCGTCAGCAGCAGCGGGAACTTGCGCGTGACCTTCTCGTCGGTGGCGACGTACTTGGTGATGATGAAGCGCCCCTTGCCGCGCACGAACTTGCCGATGTGCATGATGGGCGTGCCGGCTTCCTCGGTGTTGTCGTTGCAGGGCCACTGCACGCTGCCCAGACGGTCGATCTTCTCGTACGTCACGCCGGCAAAGCTCGGTGTGAGCGCGGCGATCTCGTCCATGATCTCGGACGGGTGTTTGTAGTTCATCGGGTAGCCGAGCGCGTTCGACAGCAGCTGCGTGACTTCCCAGTCGGCGTAGCCGGCCAGCGGCGGCATCACCTTGCGCACGCGCGAGATGCGGCGCTCGGCATTGGTGAAGGTGCCGTCCTTCTCCAGGAAGGAGGCGCCGGGCAGCAGCACGTGGGCGTACTTGGCGGTCTCGTTCAGGAAGATGTCCTGCACCACGATGCACTCCATCGCCATCAGGCTCTCGGCGACGTGCTGGGTGTTGGGGTCGGACTGGACAATGTCTTCGCCCTCGCAGTACAGGCCCATGAAGCTGCCGGCCTGCGCGGCTTCGAACATGTTGGGGATGCGCAGGCCCGGCTCGGCGGCCAGTTCCACGCCCCAGGCGGCTTCGAACTGCGCGCGGGTGGTGGAGTCGGAGATATGGCGATAGCCGGGCAGCTCGTGCGGGAAGGAGCCCATGTCGCAGGCGCCCTGCACGTTGTTCTGGCCGCGCAGCGGGTTCACGCCCACGCCTTCGCGGCCGACGTTGCCGGTGCACATGGCGAGGTTGGCGATGCCCATCACCATGGTGGAACCCTGCGCGTGCTCGGTGACGCCCAGGCCGTAGTAGATCGCCGAGTTAGGGCCGCCGGCATAGAGACGCGCGGCACCGCGCACCACGTCTGCCGGCACGCCGGTGACGGCAGCCATCGCTTCCGGCGAATTTTCCGGGCGGGCGCAGAACTCGCTCCACTCGCGGAACGACTTGTCGTCGCAACGCTCGGCGATGTATTCCTTGGCGAGCAGGCCTTCGGTGACGACCACGTGGGCCAGCGAGGTGATGACGGCGACGTTGGTGCCGGGGCGCAGCTGCAGGTGGTAGTCGGCCTTGATGTGGGCGGAATCGACCAGGTCGATCTTGCGCGGGTCGACGACGATCAGTTTCGCGCCGGCGCGCAGGCGCTTTTTCATGCGCGAGGCGAACACCGGGTGGGCGGCGGCCGGGTTGGCGCCGATCACCATGATGATGTCGGCCTTCTCGACCGACTTGAAGGTCTGGGTGCCGGCGGAGGTGCCGTAGGTCTGGCCCAGGCCGTAGCCGGTGGGCGAGTGGCAGACGCGCGCGCAGGTGTCGACGTTGTTGTTGCCGAAGGCGGCGCGGATCAGCTTCTGCACCAGGTAGGTCTCTTCGTTGGTGCAGCGGGAAGAGGTGATGCCGCCGATCGAGTCCTTGCCGTACTTGGCCTGGATGCGGCGAAACTCGGAGGCGGCATGGCCGATCGCTTCGGCCCAGCTCACTTCACGCCAGGGGTCGGTGATCTTGGCGCGGATCATCGGCGCCTTGATGCGGTCCTTGTGCGTCGCGTAACCCCAGGCGAAGCGGCCCTTGACGCAGGAGTGGCCTTCGTTGGCGCGGCCGTCCTTCCACGGGGTCATGCGCACCACCTGGTTGCCCTTCATCTCGGCCTTGAACCCGCAGCCGACGCCGCAATAGGCGCAGGTGGTGATCTCGCTGTGCTCGGCCTGGCCGAGCATGATCACGGTCTTCTCCTGCAGGGTGGCGGTCGGGCAGGCCTGCACGCAGGCGCCGCAGGAGACGCATTCCGAATCCATGAAGGGCTGGTCCTGGCCGGGCGAGACGCGCGCCTCGAAACCACGGCCGCTGATGGTCAGCGCGAAGGTGCCCTGCGTTTCCTCGCAGGCGCGCACGCAGCGGTTGCAGACGATGCACTTGGACGGGTCGTAGGCGAAGTAGGGATTGGACTCATCCTTCTTGGCCTTCAGGTGATTGGCGCCGTCGTAGCCGTAACGCACGTTGCGCAGGCCGGTGACGCCGGCCATGTCCTGGAGTTCGCAGTCGCCGTTGGCGGCGCAGGTCAGACAATCGAGCGGGTGGTCGGAGATGTACAGCTCCATCACGCCCTTGCGGATACTTTGGAGTTTGTCCGATTGTGTCTTCACCTTCATGCCGGCCTCGGCGGGCGTGGTGCAGGAGGCGGGGTAGCCGCGCCGGCCTTCGATCTCGACCAGGCACAGGCGGCAGGAGCCGAAGGGCTCCAGGCTGTCGGTGGCGCACAGCTTGGGCACCTTGATGCCGGCATCGACCGCCGCGCGCATCAGCGAGGTGCCGGCGGGCACGGTGACGTCCACGCCGTCGATGTTGAGGGTGACCTCCTGCTCGCTTTCGCGCGCCGGGGTGCCGTGGTCGGTTTCGGTATGTTTGAACATGATCCTGGTTCCTTTCGCTTATGCCGCTGCGCGGTCGTCGCTGGAAATGCCGAAGTCTTGCGGGAAATGGTTCAGCGCGGAAAGCACGGGGTAGGGCGTCATGCCCCCCATCGCGCACAGGCTGCCGCCCATCATGGTGTCGCACAGGTCGCGCAGCAGGATCACCTGCTGGGCGCGCTGGTGATTGGCAATGATCTTGTCGATCACCTCCACCCCGCGGGTGGAACCGATGCGGCAGGGCGTGCACTTGCCGCAGGATTCAAAGGCGCAGAATTCCATCGCGTAGCGGGCCAGGCCCGCGAGGTCGGCGGTCTCGTCGTGCACCACCAGCCCGCCATGGCCGACCACCGCGCCGACCTTGGCATAGGCTTCGTAGTCGAGCGGAATGTCCCATTGCGACTCGGGCAGGTAGGTGCCCAGCGGCCCGCCCACCTGCACCGCCTTCACTGCACGGCCGGTCGCGGTGCCGCCACCGTATTCGAATACCAGTTCGCGCAGGGTGACGCCAAACGCGAGTTCCACCAACCCTCCGTTCTTGATGTTGCCTGCCAACTGGAACGGCAGCGTGCCGGTGGAGCGGCCCACGCCGTAGTTCTTGTAGAACGCCGCGCCCTTGGCGAGGATGGTCGGCGCCGCCGCGTAGGTGAGCACATTGTTGATCACCGTGGGTTGGCCGAACAGGCCGACCAGCGCGGGCACCGGCGGCTTGGCGCGCACCACGCCGCGCTTGCCTTCCAGGCTTTCCAGCATCGCGGTTTCTTCACCGCAGACATAGGACCCGGCGGCCATGCGCGCTTCCAGCTCGAAGGCGCGGCCGGAGCCGAGCACGTTCTGGCCGAGGAAGCCGGCGACGCGCGCGTGCACGATCGCCTCTTTCAGCACCTGCACCGCCAGCGGATATTCGGAGCGGATGTAGACAAAGCCCTTGGTCGCGCCCGAGGCGATCGCCGCGATCGTCATGCCCTCGATCAGCATGTAGGGGTCGCCCTCGATCACCATGCGGTCGGCGAAGGTGCCCGAGTCGCCTTCATCGGCATTGCAGACCACGTACTTCTGTTTGGCTTGCGCCTGCGCCACGGTGCGCCACTTGATGCCGGCCGGAAAGGCCGCGCCGCCGCGGCCGCGCAGGCCGGAGTCGAGGATGGCTTGCCAGATCTCGTCCGGCTGCATCGCCAGCGCCGCGCGCAGGCCGGCCCAGCCGCCGTGCACTTCGTAGTCAGGCAGGGACAGCGGATCGGTGATGCCGGCGCGCGCGAAAGTCAGGCGCTGCTGCTTTTTCAGGTAGGCCAGCTCTTCGACCGGCCCCAGACAGAGTGCGTGCGCGCCGCCGGTGGTAAAGCCTGCCTCGATCAGCTTGGGCACGTCTTCCACGCTCACCGGGCCGTAGCCGATGCGCCCTTGCGCGGTCTCGACTTCGACCATCGGCTCGAGCCAGAACAGGCCGCGCGAACTGTTGCGGATCACCTGCACATCCAGCCCGCAGGCGGTGCACTGGGCGAGGATGGAGTCGGCCACCTCGTCGGCGCCGACCGCCAGCGCGGCGGAATCGCGCGGCACGTATACCTTGACGGTGCTCATGCCTGCGCCTCCAGAACCTTGTCCAGCTTGGCCGGGCTCATGCGCGCATGCAGCTTTTCGCCGACCATCAGCGCGGGGGAGGAGGCGCACAGGCCCAGGCAGTACACCGGCTCGACGCTGAAGGCGCCGTCGTCCGACATGCCGTGTTCGCCGTGGCAGCCGAGCTTTTGCCTGGCATGCGCGAGCAACTCTTCGCCGCCCATCGCGCGGCAGCTTTCGGCGCGGCACACCTGCACCACGCACTTGCCCGCCGGTTCGCCGCGGAAGTGGTGGTAGTAGGTGATCACGCCGTGCACCTCGGCGCGCGACAGGTTCAGCGCCTGCGCGATGGTGCCGACGCTGGAGGCGGGGATGTAGCCCAGTTCGTCCTGCACGCCGTGCAGGATCGGCAGGAGCGCGCCGTCGAGCTGGGCGCGCTCATCGAGCACGCGCGCGACGGTGGCGGCGATCTCGGCCGGGGCCTTGATAAGAGAAGCGGTAGTGCTGCTCATGTTGGCAAGTCTCTGTGGTTATGGAACCGGGAGGTTCCTGTCATCGCTAAGCTTGGGATTCAGCATCGCTGCGTGGCCCTCGCTGCGTTTCCGTTCTGGGGGTCCGCAATCTTGCGCGGCCAGGAGGACTCGGGGCCGCGGTGTTTGGACGCGCATCGTCGCGGCCCTTGCATGCCGCGCGCCGTGGAGCACTCGCCCGGCTGCGCGCCGGAACAAGCACTCGTGGATGCACACGCGTAAGCTACCAAGCGCGACGCGTAGACACAATATGTAGCTCTGAGCCGGTCTTATATGCTCGTCATGGCATACGTACCCCGCAGCGCAGCACGCGCTTGCGCTACGTGCCTGACGCAGGTGGTGAAACAAAAAGGGCGAGGTCTTATCCTCGCCCTTTTCCTGCGGAAAGCGGCCTTAGTGGAAGAACTTGGCCGCGCTGATCAGGGTCTTGTACACGCCCCAGGCGAGCGGAATGCCCACCGCCAGCCAGGCCAGCACCACGATTGCCGGACTCACCGTGCCGTCGGACACCGCCCCGCCGGGGCCGACCTCGGCCGCCGCCGCGCGCTCGTGCGCCAGGCGCTTTTCCTCGGCCAGTTCGGCATCGGTCATGAACCATTTGTCGGCCAGGGGCCTGATCATCAGGTTGCAGATCAGGCCGATGGCCAGCATGCCGACCAGGATGTACATGGTCTGGTTGTACACCTGCTCGCGCGGGATGCCCATGCCGAGCTGGTACTCGCGCATGTAGTTGACCACCACCGGCCCGAGGATGCCCGCCGTCGCCCACGCCGTCAGCAGCCGGCCATGGATCGCGCCCACCATCTGGGTGCCGAACAGGTCCGCCAGGTACGCGGGCACGGTGGCGAAACCGCCGCCGTACATCGACAGGATGATGCATACCGCGCCGACAAACAGGAGCTGGTTGCCCGCCCCCGCGCTGGAGGGCATGCTGGCGTAGCAGACCGCGCCGAGCACGAAGAAGATCACGTAGGTCACCTTGCGGCCGAAGAAGTCCGACATGCTGGCCCAGAAGAAGCGCCCGCCGATGTTGAACAGCGAGAGCAGGGCGGTGAAGCCCGCGGCGATGCCGGCGATCGCGGTGAGCTGCGTCTTGTCCAGCTCGCCGAACTTCTTGGCCACGCCGATCAGGTTGCCGCCGAACACCTCCTGCAGCATCGGGCTGGCCATGCCGATCACGCCGATCCCGGCGGAGACGTTCATGCACAGGACCATCCACACCAGCCAGAATTGCGGGATGCCCCAGACCTTTTTCACGTGCACATGGCGCTGGGTGATCATCGCGTTGCTGCCCTGCGCGACTGGCGGCGTCCAGCCGGCCGGCTTCCAGCCGGTGACGGGAATGCGGTAGCCGAAAGCGCCGCCGACCATGAAGACGAAGTAGCCGATCGCCATCACCACCAGGGTTTCCCACACGCCCACACTGGTGGGGGTGGCGAAAGTTTTCATCAGCTCGGCCGCCAGGGGCGAGCCGATCATCGCGCCGCCGCCGAAGCCCATGATCGCCATGCCGGTGGCCATGCCGCGCCGGTCGGGGAACCACTTGATCAGCGTGCTCACCGGGCTGATGTAGCCCAGCCCCAGGCCGATGCCGCCGATCACCCCCGAGCCCAGCACCATCATCCAGAACTGGTGGGTATAGACGCCGACGGCCGAGAACAGCATGCCGCCGCACCAGCACAGCGCCGAGACGAAGCCCGCCTTGCGCGGGCCGGCGCGTTCCAGCCAGCCGCCCCAGATCGCCGCGGCGCAGCCGAGGAAGACGAAGAACAGGGTGTACATCCAGCCCAGGGTGGCGATTTTCCAGTCGCAGGTAGTGGTGAACAGCTCGCCGAAGAAGGTCATGTCCTTCGGGCAGGCGACGGCTTCCTTGATGCCGATCGCTTTCGACAAGGGCAGCCAGAACACCGAAAAGCCGTAGGCCATGCCGATGCACAGGTGGATCGCCAGTGCGGCCGGCGGCACCAGCCAGCGGTTGTAGCCCGGCCCGGCGATGGTCCGTTCTTTTGAGAGTAGTCCCGCCTCTTCACCCAGTCCTGTCTGCGGTCCTGCAAATACAGATGACATGTGGTCTCCTTTGGATTTTGTCTGACAACTGGCGGCGCTTATATTTGAACTGCAGTTGCCTGCGCCGCTCATATGCACATCGATGCATAGGGCTTTTGTCCCTATGCACAGGTAAACTAACACCGCGCTTGCGCGATACCAATATGCTCACCGCAGCATATAGGGCAAACCCTGACAGGTGAAATAAAAGGGCAGCCCGACTGTTACAGGCCGTCCGGAGACTCGATGTTCAAGGTGTCGATCAAGCCGCAGTGGACCATTACGCAGATGGACGCGCAGCTATTGCCCAAGCGCCTGATCGATCTGCTGGTCGACATCCACGAGCACGGCAGCATCGCCGGCGCCTGCGAGCGCTCCGGCGCCTCCTACCGCTACGCCTGGGGCCTGCTGCAGGACGGCCAGACCATGTTCGGCGCGCCACTGGTCAACATGGCGCGCGGCAAGAGCGCCACGCTCACGCCGCTGGGCGAAAAGCTGGTGTGGGCCGACCGGCGCATCGCCGCGCGGCTCTCGCCGGTGCTCGATAGTTTGTCCTCCGAGCTGGAAGTGGAGATCGAGCGCGCGCTCTTGAAAGCGCCGGCGGTGATGCGCATCCACGCCAGCCACGGTTTCGCGGTCGAGACCCTGCGCGGCTTTCTGATGCGGGCGCAGATCCCGGTCGACCTCAAATACCGCGGCAGCCTGGAGTCGGTGATTTCCCTGGCGTCCGGCGGCTGCGACTTCGCCGGCTTCCACATCCCCCTGGGCGACTTCGAGCCGCGCGCCATCGCCCACTATGCGCGCTGGATCGATCCGGAGCAGCACCGGCTGGTGAACATCGCGACGCGCCGCCAGGGCCTGATGGTGGCGCGCGGCAACCCGAAAAAGATCTACCGCATCGCCGACCTGGCGCGCCCCGACGTGCACTTCATCAACCGCCAGCAGGGCTCGGGCACGCGCTTCCTGTTCGACCTGCTGCTGGAGCGCGAGGGTATCGACACGCAGTCCATCCACGGCTTCGACGACGGCGAATACACCCACGCGGCGGTCGCCGCCTATATCGCCAGCGGCATGGCCAACGCCGGCTTCGGCATCGAGACCCCGGCGCGCCAGTTCAACCTCGAGTTCATCCCGATCGAGACCGAACGCTATTTCCTGCTCTGCCACAGGAGGAGCCTGGAAGAGCCGCAGGTGGCGCGCATGCTGGAAATCCTGCGCAGCCCCGAGTATCGCGGCGCGGTCAACGCGCTGCCCGGCTACAACGGGCAGCTGGCCGGCGTGGTGGCCGACGTGCGCGAGAGCTTCGCGGCCTGGCCGGCGAAGCAGGCGGCTTAGGTCCTGCGCATCCAGGCACGGAATCAGGCGCGGAATTCCCCGCGCGGCATGCCCTTGCGCAGCGATTCGATCAGCAGGTCGATCACCGCCGTGCGATTGACTCCGCGGGGCGCGATGATGGAAAGATATGGGTGCTCGATGAGGGCATCGTCAAGCGGGATGAAGGAAAATTCGCCGCTGCGCACTTCGGCGGCCACATCCAGCTTGATCAAGAGCGCCGGCCCGAGCCCGGCGCGCACCAGCGACTTGATGCCGACGATGCGGTTGCTCGACGCGGCGACACGATAGGGCCCGGCCGCTTCCAGCGCGCGGTGAATCGAGGCGCGCGCCGCCAGCGGCGCCTCGGGCAGCACCAGCGGCTCGCCCAGGCACTCGGCCAGTTGCACCGAGCGGCGCCGCGCCAGGGGATGCCCCCTGGGCACCACCAGGCCGAGCGGGTTCATCATGGTCCACAGTGAACGCGCCGGCACGGTCTTGGGCATGTTGATGGTGATGCCGATATCGGCCGAGCCGTTGGCGATGCTCTCCAGCACCAGGGCGGTATCGCCGATCTGCATTTCCACCCGCACGCCGGGCGCGCGGCGCCGCACTTCGGCAATCGCCTGCGGCACCAGTTCATAGGAAGCCACCTCGACGGTGGCCACCCGCACCGTCTCCAGGCGCACGCCCGACAGGCTGCGCACCGCGTCGCCCAGTTGCGCCGACTCGCGCTCCCAGCGCCGCAGGTAACCGAGCACGGTCTCGCCGGCCACCGTCAGGTGCAGGCCACGGCTGGTGCGGTCGAACAGGGCCACGCCCAGTTCATCCTCCAGCTGCTGCACCGAGCGGCTCACCGCCGAGGGCGCGATGTGCAGGGTCTCGGCGGCGGCGCGCACCGAGCCGCTTTGCGCGACCCGCTCGAAGTAGTGAATCGAGCGGCGAAAGGTACGCATCGCTGTTGCCTGAATTAGAACAAGGTGATGCAAACTCTATCATGGACGGCAACACTACCTGTTCCTAAGATGGCACCGTACTGATCGCAAATAGCGAGGCATCGAGTGGAAATCAGATTCATGGAGCGCGCCATCGAACTGGCGCGGCAAGGCAGCGCCGGGCCGTTCGGCTGCGTGATCGTCAAGGACGGGCAAATCGTCGGCGAAGGTTACGCGCGCGTGTTCGAAGACCACGACCCGACCGCGCACGGCGAGATGGTGGCGATCCGCGCCGCCGCCAAAGCGCTGGGCACCCACGACCTCTCCGGCTGCGAGATCTACAACATCGCGGTCTCCTGCCCGATGTGCATGGCGGCGCTCTACTGGGCGCGCATCGCCAAGCTCTATTACTGCTGCGTCCCCGAGGACGCGGCCTCGCTCGGCTTCGCCAACCTCACGCTGGATGAGGAATTGCGCAAGCCGCTGCAGCAGCGCTCGCTCGCCAGTGAACAGATCGCCGAACTGCGTCCGGCCGCGCTCGACGCGTATCGCCGATACATCCAGCGGCCCGGCAGCGTCATCCAAGCCGCCGTGCCTTCCGTCCTCACGTCACACCGGAGCCCTACCCCATGACCCCGATCTTCGCCGGCCGCGCCCTGCGGTTTCTCGCCTGCGCGCTGCCGCTGGCCTTGCTGTTCAGTCCCGCCGCGCAGGCCCAGAAACTGGAAAAGACCGACGTGCGCATTTCGCTGGGCTGGACTTTTGTTGCCAGCCAGGCGATGTTCACCTACGGCATGGACAAGGGCTTTTTCAAGGCCGAGGGCCTGAACGTGACGGTGGACCGGGGCGCCGGCTCGGGCACGGCGATCCAGCGCGTGGGCACCGGCGCCTACGACTTCGGCTATGCCGACATCGGCACCCTGACCAAATACAACGCCGAGAACCGTGCCCGCATGCTGCAGGCGGTGTACATCGTCGAGGACGATTCGCCCCTGGCCCTGTTCACTCTCGAAGGCAAGGGCATCGCCAAGCCGAAGGACGTGGAAGGCAAGCGCATCGCCGTCTCGCAGTTCGACGGCGCGCGCCTGATGTTTCCGGTGCTGGCCAAGGCGAACAGGATAGATACCGCCGGCATGACCTGGAAAACCGTCGACCCGCAACTGCGCGAGATGATGCTGGCGCGCGGCGAGGCCGACGTGATCACCGGCTTTACCACCACCTCGATTCCCCTGCTCACCAGCCTGAAGCAGAAGTTCGTCGTGCTGCGCTACCCGGACTTCGGCGTCGATGGCATGGGCCAGGCGATGGTCGCCTCGCCCGACTTCATCGAGAAGAACCCGAACACCGTGCGTGCCGTGGTGCGCGCCCTGAACCGCTCGGTGAAGGCGATGATCGAGAACCCCAAGGAGGCGGTGATGAGCCTGAAAAGCCGCGATCCGGTGGTTGACCTCGACGCGGAAAACGGCCGCATGGACCTGATGGTGAACCAGCTGATCCTCACCACGCACGTGAAAAAGAGCGGGCTGTCCAACCCCGATGCGACCCGCCTGGCGAAGATCATCTCTTCCGTGCTAGAAATCTCCGAGGTCAAGGACCCGCTGCCGGTCAGCGCCGTCTACACCGACCGCTTCCTGCCGCCCGTGGCCGAGCGCATGCCGCCGGCTTACAAGCCATGAGCGCCATCATGGAAAATCCGCGACACCGCTTCATGCGCCGCGCCATCGAACTGGCCCGTGCCGGCGCCGCCGCCGGCCACGGCGGCCCGTTCGGCTGCGTGATCGTCAAGGACGGCGCCATCATCGGCGAAGGCCACAACCAGGTGCTGCACGCCGCCGACCCGACCGCGCATGGCGAGATCGTCGCGATCCGCGCGGCGGCCAGGGCGCTGGGCACGCACGACCTCTCCGGCTGCGAGGTCTACAACATCTCGGTGCCCTGCCCGATGTGCATGGCGGCGATGTACTGGGCGCGCGTCGCCCGCGTCCACTACTGCTGCAAGCCCGCCGATGCGCAGGCGATCGGCTTCGACAACCTGGAGATCGACCGCCAGCTCGCCAAGCCGCTGCACGAGCGCTCGCTTGAGGCGGTGGAAATGCCGGAGCTGTATCCCGAAGCGCGGGGGGCCTACGACGAGTGGGCCAAGGCAAAGGGCAAGCGGCTGTACTAAGGCAGTTCGACCCCGGTGAGCGCCCGGTAGTAGTGGATCAGCGTGTTGTCGTCCTCCAGCGCATGCCCGTGCGCGAGGGTGCCGAGGAACACCTGGTGCGCGGCGCTGCCCACCGGCAGGGGGAACTGCATGCCGCGGGCCATCTCCAGCGCCAGCCCGACATCCTTGGTGAGGATGGGCAGGGCGGCGGCCACTTGCGTGTCGTGATCGATCAGGCGCTTGATGCGGTCGCCGAACATCCAGCTCATGCCGGAAGAGGCCATCACCACGTCGAATATCTTGCGCGGGTCGAGCCCGGCCTTCAGGCCCAGGGCCAGCGCCTCGGCGGCGGCGGCGTTGTGGATGCCGGCGAGCAGGTTGTTCACCAGCTTCATGGTGCCGCCCTGGCCCGGCGCGTCGCCGACCACGAAGCGCTTGTCGGACATGGCGGGCAGCACTTCGGCGCAGAGATCGAGCGCGGCCTTGGGGCCGGCGAGCATCATGCTCATGGTGCCGGCCTCGGCGCGCGCGGGGCCGCCGGAGATCGGGGCGTCGAGCGTCAGGATGCCGCGTTCGGCCAGGCGCTTGGCCAGACCCACGGTGTATTCCGGCGCGACGGTGGAGCACATCATCACCACGCCGCCGGGCTGCAGGGTATCGACGATGCCGTGTTCACCGAATACCACTTCGTCGGTCTGCTTGCCGTCGACCACGACGGTGATGACGATGCGCGCGTGTTTCGCGACAGTGGCGGGGTCGGGCTCGACAACGGCGCCGGCGGCCAGGGCGAGGGCGTTGCGCTCGGGGTTGATGTCGCGGACATGGACGGGGAAGCCGTGGCGGCGCAGGGCGCGGGTGATGGAGAGGCCCATGGCGCCGGGGCCGATCAGGCCGATTGGAAGTTGCATGCGGGTTTGTCTCTTGTATCGGAAGGCGGGCCGGGCCTGTGAACCGCGCGCGGCGCGGCGGGTCGAACAGGCCTGCGCGGTAGAATAGCGCGTTTCCACAGAGGTGAATCATGACTTCGTTTGCCTTGGTAGGCTTGGGCCGGATGGGCGCCAACATGGCGCGGCGCCTCGCCAGGGGCGGCGTGCGCGCCGCCGTGTACGACCAGAACCCGCAGACGACCGCCGAGGTGGCGCAGGAAATCGGCGGCACGGCGGCCGCCTCGCTGTCGGACCTGATCGACAAGACGCAATCGCCGCGCGTGGTGTGGCT